>ENA-ORPK01002918-ORPK01002918.1-human-gut-metagenome-genome-assembly--contig:-NODE-2918-length-11151-cov-2.503875_pt1 | contig 11151 bp, 10 predicted proteins | sample MGYA00242139_ERZ509068 | MGnify/ENA primary metagenome ERZ509068 (study PRJEB26280, sample SAMEA2338687) | human gut metagenome | biome: human gut; feature: human-associated habitat; material: faeces... | reverse complement strand
TGAGAAAAATGATGACACAGGAAACTGTTCAGTATAACTGTGACTGCTTTAAAAAGCAGATGAGCCGTTTCATTGATTTTTCGGAAGGTAAAGCAATTATGGTAAACAATGCCGATTGGCTTATGAACCTTAATTATATTGAGCTTCTCCGTGAAGTCGGTGCTTGTTTCTCTGTAAACAAGATGCTTACATTTGAATGCTACAAGCAGAGAATGGAAAGAGGACTTACATTCCTTGAATTTAACTATATGATAATGCAGTCTTACGACTTCTATATGCTTTTCCGGAAATACGGCTGTAACATGCAGTTCGGCGGTGATGACCAGTGGGCAAATATGCTTGGCGGCACAGAGCTTATCAGAAAGAAGCTTGCTAAGGACGCACACGCAATGACTATCACACTTCTTACCAACTCAGAGGGCAAGAAGATGGGTAAAACAGAAAAGGGTGCTGTTTGGCTTGACCCTGCCAAGACAACTCCATATGATTTCTTCCAGTACTGGAGAAACGTTGGTGATGCTGATGTTATCAAGTGCCTTAAGCTGCTCACATTTCTTCCTATTGAACAGATCGAAGAAATGGAAAGAACAATGACAGGTGCAGAGCTTAATAAGGCAAAAGAGATCCTTGCATATGAGCTTACCAATCTTATCCATGGCAAAGAAGAAGCTGACAGATGCCTTGAAGCAGCAAAGGCAATTTTTGCAAACGGCGGTGTTTCCGCTGATATGCCCACAACAGAAATTCCGGCAGCTGAGCTTGAAGGCGGAATAAATATTCTTGACCTTCTTGTAAAGACAGGCCTTTGCCCGTCAAAGAGCGAAGGCAGACGCCTTGTTCAGCAGAATGGTATCGCTGTTGATGATGCTAAGGTAACAGACCCTAATGCTATGATTGAAATTGCGGACAGTGTTGTTATCAAAAAGGGCAAGAAAGTATTCCATAAAGCTGCAAGAGTATAACTTTAAGACCGCCGTATCTTTTCAAAAGCTGCGGCGGTCGATTTTTGGATAAAATAAAAAAGACGCTGTACAAAATGTAAGCGTCTTTTTTATACATTACATATGCGGTAATTAAACAGCGCGGGTAACCTTGTTTGAACGGAGGCATCTTGAGCATACATAGATATGCTTAGGAGTACCGTTAACGATTGCCTTTACACGCTTTACATTTGGCTTCCAAGTTCTGTTTGAACGGTGATGTGAGTGGGAAACCTTTATACCGAAAGTAACACCCTTTCCGCAAATATCGCACTTTGCCATGGGGCTGCACCTCCTTTTCAAAATCATTTACAAAGTCAACGTTACTATTTTATCATAAGATATTTCAAAATGCAATAGTTTTTTGAAAAAAAATCGAAAAAAGCCAAAGTTTTTTTATTTTGACGATAAATTGACCGAAAAACTATTGTATTTTTTTATAAAATATTATATAATGTATTTTGTTTAGTTATTTTTTGATATGTAAAAATATTTGATTACGGAGTTTTTATGAGTATTCTTTCAGGTTCTGCAACATTGCAGAGGCTTTTATCTTTGCTGGTAAGGGCATTGGTTTTGTTTACTGCTTTTCCTGTGCATGAATCAGCCCATGCACTTACAGCTCATTGGCTTGGTGATGATACAGCCAAGGATCAGGGCAGAATCTCGCTTAACCCTTTTAAGCACATTAACCTGTTCGGTGCATTGTTTATGCTGTTTGTAGGTGTCGGTGCTGCAAAACCTGTCCCTATCAACGCATCGAAATTTAAAAAGCCTAAAGTTGGAATGGCTGTTTCAGCTCTTGCCGGTCCTGTTTCAAATCTTTTGCTTGCATATCTTTCAATGATATTATACAGATTTCTATATAGTATATCTTATTTAAACGGAAGCGATCTGTCAATACTTTTATATGTTTTTCAGTATGCGGCAATACTTAATATAGGACTTGCTGTATTTAATCTTCTGCCGATACCGCCGCTTGACGGTTCAAGAATTGTAACAATGTTTCTGCCTGACAAAAGCTATTTTGGAATTATGAAGTATGAAAAGTATATTTTTATTGCACTTTTCATTCTTATTTTCTCAGGCTTACTTGACCGTCCGCTTTATTTTCTTCAGGATAAAGCAATTGACGTATTGTGGTCGCTTACAGGGTGGGTAGATTATTTATCTTTTTTATGGGGTAGAGCAATTTGAACGTGATTTCATTTAAACTTGAAGTTTTTGAAGGACCTCTTGATCTGCTGCTTCATCTTATTTCAAAGCATAAACTGAATATAAATGATATACCTATCGTTACTCTCGTAGATCAGTATATGGAGTATATCAATAATATGTCTGAGCAGAATATGGAAATAGCAGGCGAATTTCTTGAAATGGCGGCTCATCTTATATACATAAAAACAGTTTCTTTGCTGCCTAAACACGAAGAAGCCGAGGTTATGAAAAAAGAACTTCAGGGTCGCCTTATTGAATATTCGCTTTGTAAACAAGCAGCCGAACTTATGCATGGCAGATATATCGGCAATAATGTTACTGTACGAAGCCCGATGAAAATCGAGTTTGACAGCACTTATTCGGTCATACATGATCCTGAGGTGCTTCTTAAAGCTTACCTCAATATAAATATAAAGAAAACAGAAGAAACCATAAAGCAGGATACTTTCAATACCATTGTAAAAAAGAAGATAGTTTCCGTAACATCAAAAATAATATATGTACTGCGCAGACTTTATACAAACGGAGAATGCAGTACAGACGGACTTTTTCACGGAATCACAGACCGCTCCGAAAGAGTTGCTGTATTCTTGGCGATACTTGAACTTACAAAATCGGGACGTATTCTGCTTAATGATGATAACAGCATAATAACATTCAATAAAAATTATTCGGAAACTGCATCTGAGCTGTCCGAAGGGAAGGAGAACGAAGCTCCGTCTTATGCGTAAGCTTTTGAAAGCATAATATGAAGATAAACGAAGAAATTTCAATTGTCGAAGCAATTTTGTTTGCAAGCGGCGAACCGATCGAAGCGAACCGAATAGCCGCAGCGGCAGGAATTGAACCTGATATGGTGTTTAAGATCGTACAGCTGCTTAATGACAGATTTGAAAAAGACGGCAGTTCTATGCAGGTAATAAAGCTTTCAGACAGCTATCAGCTTTGTGTTAAAGCTGAATATATTGACTATATCCGTGCCGCAATGGAAACAAAAAAAGCCGCACCTCTTTCTCCTGCTGCAATGGAGGTGCTTACGATAATAGCATACAATCAGCCTGTTACCAAGGGTTTTGTTGAACATATAAGAGGTATAGACAGTTCAAGTGTTGTCAATTCTCTTGTTGAGAAGAATTTACTTGAAGAGGCAGGAAGACTTGATGTACCCGGAAGACCTATTGCGTATCGCACAACATCTACATTTTTAAGATGCTTTCAGCTTGGTTCTATTGATGACCTGCCTGCAATTCCAAACAGCGATGGTCAGGTAAGCTTTGATGAAATTCTTATCCGCAATAATGAAGAAATAAATGATAACGACGGCTTGTCGGAGAGTGATATTTGATGACAGCTTTGATAATCATCGGCATAATAGTGCTTATAATCGTTTTTCTTGTTATGTGCAGTATTCGTGCTGAATTAAAATTTTATGGCGGCAAGCTTGATTTTAAAGTAAAATATCTTTTCTTTACAATTTACCCTTTCAAAGAAAAGACTGAAAAAAAGAAAAAGAAAACAGATAGATCGGAGCAAAGGGTCAAAAATATTGAAGTGGAAAGTGATGTAAAAAAAGCAGAAGATTATGCCGACGATACAGTTGATGAAATTTCAGATGATATTCTGATGGGCAAAACAAATAAAGCGGTCAAAAAGATCAATAACATAAAAGCCAAAATTGAGCAGGCTAAAATATTATGGGAGTTTACAAAAGATCCGCTTTTAAAACTGTTCAGGCATATATGGATAAATGATCTTGTTGTTGATTTTGTTGCGGGCGGCGAAGATGCATTTGAAGCTGCTATGAATTACGGCAAATTAAATGCCGTGACATACAATGTCATTTCGTTAATAAGAATATGGTTTCCAATATCCGTTCAGACGGTTGATATAGCGTGTGATTTCAATAGCAAAGAGAGCAAATTTGACGGTGAATTTTCCGTAAATTTACGGCTTGGGACATTGATTTCAGTCGCAGTTGTATGGCTATTGGAATTTATGAAGCATAGAAACGAACTCAGCGGTCAGACTGATAAGAACGATGTTTCTGAACCGGTCAGAAGCTGATATTAATTTAGGTTTTGTTTTGAATTGTTATGCACAGTGCAAACAGAAAGGATGGTCAAAATGGACGATAAGGTAAAAGATTTAATCGGAACAGCTATGGGTAAAATAAAGGAACTTTCCGATGCCGATACGATAATAGGTGATGCTATCAAAATTGACGGCAATATCACAATTATTCCTGTATCAAAGGTTTCATACGGTTTTGCTGCAGGCGGTTCTGATCTGCCTTCAAAAACAAACAGCGGACTTTTCGGCGGCGGAAGCGGCGGCGGGGTTTCTATTCAGCCGCTTGCATTCATTGTTGTTTCAAACGGTGATGTTAAGCTTTTGCAGCTTAATCAGGATAAGTCATCAACAGGTGCAATTGTAAATCTTGTTCCTGAGCTTTTTGACAAGATACAAGGATTGTTTACCAAGGATAAGGGAGATAAAAAAATAAATCAAGCAGCAAATAATAATGTTGCAGATGCAGAACCCGATTTAAGCAGCGACAGCGATGATATTACACTTGATATTTCAGATGATGACAGCGGTCCGTCAAATTACGCCGGAGAATTTAATTTCTGATCTTCATTAATAAACAGATATTTTACATCATAGAATTTTATATACAAGTTTTTTTATTTTATGGTGGGTGTTTGATATGAAGAGAATTATCTGTTTTGCCGCAGCTTTTGTTATGACGATTTTTACGATCGGGTATAATACGTCGGCTTTGACAAATGTAAGCGAGTCGGCAAAGGCAGCAATTCTTATTGATGCTCAAACAGGTAATATTATTTATTCAAAAAATTCAAACACACAGCTTCCTATGGCAAGTACGACTAAAATTATGACAACTCTGCTCACTCTTGAAAGCGGTGATCTTGATACAGAATTTATTATTGACGGCGAAGCCTTGCTTACGGAGGGGTCGTCAATGTGCCTGTGTGAAGGTGACGCTGTAACAAAGCGTGAATTGTGTTACGGTATGATGCTGCCGTCAGGAAATGATGCCGCAAATGCTGCAGCTTTAAAGCTTGCAGGAAACTATGAGGACTTTGCACTGATGATGAATCGACGTGCAGGTCAGATAGGAATGAAGAATACTTATTTTGTAACTCCGTCAGGTCTGCATGACCCCAAACATTATTCGACAGCTTATGATATGGCTTTACTTACAAGAGAGGCTTTAAAAAACAGCAATTTCCGAGAGATATGCAAGACTAAAAATTTAAAGCTTTCCTCTGAAAACTGGAGTTCAGATAAATATCTTTCAAATTCAAACAAGCTTTTAAGCAGATACGAATATTGCATTGGTGTAAAAACAGGTTTTACAGATGAAGCCGGAAGATGTTTGGTTTCTGCTGCCGAAAAAGATGGTGTAACGCTGATTTGCGTAACATTGAATGACCCTAACGATTGGCTTGACCATACAAATTTGCTAAACTATGGATTTGATTGTACAAAGAAAACAGAAATTGAAAATATTAAAACCAACTTTAACGTTAATGCAGTTGGTGGAGAAATGTCGGAGATAAAATGCAGTCTTTCAGAAATTCCGTACTGTACGGCGATAAACAGTTCTCTTCCTGATATAAATGAGAAGATTTACCTTCCGAAATTTGTTTATGCACCTATTGTAAAGGGCGACAAAGTTGGTTATGCTGAATACTATGTTGATAATGATGTGATATGTACTGTCGATATTGTTTCAGACGAAAATTGCAGCTATATCGAAAAGGAAAACAAAAAATCACTTTATGACAGTATAATAGATTGGATAAAAGGATTTTATAAAGAATAGGAGTTTTATTGTGGAGAAGATCAGACTTCAAAAACTGATTGCGGAAAGCGGAATGTGTTCACGCCGAAAAGCTGAAGAACTCATTCAGCATGGCAGAGTTAAAGTTAACGGTCATGTAGCTTCGATCGGTGACGGCGCAACATATAAAGATGTTATATCCGTAGATGGCGAAAGAATTTATATTGCGAAAAAGCGTGAGAAAATATATCTTATGCTCAATAAGCCAAGAGGATATGTAACAACAATGTCAGATGAGCTTGACAGAAAATGTGTTACAGAGCTTCTTGACGGTGTAAGCGAAAGAGTTTATCCTATCGGACGTCTTGACAGAAACTCAGAGGGTTTGCTGCTTTTCACAAATGACGGTAAATTCGCAAATGATATTATGCACCCAAGCAAGCACATTTCCAAGACATACCGTGTAACCGTCAGACCTTCCATAAATGAAGAACAGCTTGTTCAGCTCACGAACGGTGTAGTTATCGACGGTAAAAAAACACTTCCCGCAACTGTAAATGTCCTTACTGAAGAGGAGGGAAGAGTTGTTCTTCAGATAGTTATCCGTGAGGGCAGAAACAGACAGATCAGAAAAATGTGTGAGGCTGTCGGACTTGAAGTTGCAAGACTTCGCAGAACGGCCATAGGTCCTGTGAAGCTTGGAATGTTGAAGCCGGGAACATACAGAGAGCTTACTGCGGAAGAAATAAAGGCTCTCAGAAATGCGGTAGGGGAATAATTTGAACAGATTATTTGTATTTTATACCGATAAAATATGAATAAATTGAAAAATCAAGAAAAAATTATTGTTATTATCTTGTCAATCGCTAAAAGATGTTGTATAATATACAATGGTTTAATTTTAAGTATTGAACGGAGGAACGTTTATGTTAACTGCCAGCCAGTCGGCTAAGCTTGCTGAATACAAAAACCTCTCAGCAAATGCATGCCAGGCGAGAGAAAGACTTGCTAAGTTATTTGATGACGGAGCTTACACAGAGATCGATGCTTCTGTAAAATCAGGTGATAGCCTTACAGGAGTAATTACTGCTTACGGCTATGTGGACGGAAGCCCTGTATACGCTTTTTCACAGGACAAGAATGTTAAGAGCGGTGCTGTAAACAAACAGCACGCTGCAAAGATCTGCAAGGTATATGACCTTGCTTCAAGAAATGGTGTACCTGTTGTTGGTATTTTTGATTCAAACGGTGCATTTGTTGATGATGGCGCAGAAGCTCTTGCAGCTTACAGCGAGATGCTCATGTGGGCAAATAATCTCTCAGGTGTTGTACCTCAGATCTCTGTTGTTGCAGGCACTTGCATAGGCAGTGCTGCCTTGATCGCCTGCTCTGCTGATTTTGTTGTTGCAACAGAAGATGCTGAACTTTACCTTGCTCCTAACGAAGGCAAAAACGGTGCAGCAGCTGCTGAACTCGGTACAGTTTCTGTACTTGCCAAGGATGATAACGAAGCTGTTGAATCCGCAAGAAAGCTTATTTCTATGCTTCCTGCAAATAACCTTTCAACTGCTCCTGAATTTGAATACGGTGTATCTTCAAAGCTTGCTGAAGGCAAGGCTGCTGATATTGCGGAAGCAATTGCCGATGCAGAAAGCATTGTTGAAGTATCTGAAAAATTCGGTGCAGCCGCTTACACAGCTATCGCTACAATTGGCGGTTCTGCTGTTGGTATCGCTGCAACAAATAAGACTGATGCTAAGCTTACATCTGATGACAGTGCTAAGCTTGCAAGGTTTGTAAGAACTTGTGATGCATTCTCAATCCCTGTTGTTACAATTATTGATACCGAAGGCTTTGAGTCTAATGACAATATCCGTGACCTTGCAAAGCTTGCCAATGCATATGCTGAAGCTACAACTGTTAAGGTTTCTGTTGTTACAGGAAAGGCTTACGGCTCTGCAATGGTAGCATTCGGCACAGCAAACGCTGATATGACATTTGCTTACGCTGATGCTGTTATTTCTCCTCTTGCACCTGTTACAGCCGTTGAATTTCTCTGGCATGATAAGCTTAAGGGAGCTGCTGATGTTGCTGCCGAAAGAACCAAGCTTGCTGCTGAATATGCTGAAAATGAAGCTTTTGCATTTGCTGCCGCTGAAAAGAATTGTGTTGACGAGATCATCACATCTGATGACGCAAGAGCCAAGATCGCAGGCGTTCTTGAACTTATGGCAGGCAAGAGAATGAACAAGCGTCTGCCTAAGAAGCACAGCAATATGCCTTTCTGATTCTGATAAGGTACTTATTCTGTTGATTTGTATTATATGGACAGGCTTTGTTCCAAGGAATGATTTCTGCCGAAAAAATAAATTGAATGGTGGTTAATAATATGAAAAGATTTAACATTACTGTAAATGGCAAAGCATATGATGTAGCTGTTGAAGAACTCGGCGCAGGCGCAGCTCCTGTTGCCGCTGCACCTGTTGCAGCACCTGCAGCTGCTCCGGCTCCTGTTGCTGCAGCTCCTGCTGCTCCGGCAGAAGGTACACCTATCAAGGCTCCAATGCCAGGTACAATTCTCGATGTTAAGGTTTCTGTTGGTTCAACAGTTGCTGAAGGTCAGGTTGTTGCTGTTCTCGAAGCTATGAAGATGGAAAACGACATCTGCACACCTGTTGCAGGTAAGGTTGTTGGTGTAAGCGTTAAGAAGGGCGACACAGTAAACTCTGATGATCTCCTTATTACTATTCAGTAACTTCTACGAAAGGTTGATAAAAGATGGCTAAAATTAAAGTTACGGAAACTGTCCTTCGTGACGCTCACCAGTCGCTTATTGCAACTCGTATGCCAATCGAGGATATGCTCCCTATTCTTTCTAAGATGGATAAGGTCGGCTTCTATTCAGCAGAAGTTTGGGGCGGTGCAACATTTGACGCTTGTCTTCGTTTTCTTAACGAAGATCCATGGGAAAGACTTCGTACAATAAGAAAAGAAATGCCTAACACAAAGCTTCAGATGCTTTTCAGAGGTCAGAATATGCTTGGTTATCGTCACTATGCTGATGATGTTCTTGAATATTTTGTTCAGAAATCTGTTGCTAACGGTATTGACATTATCAGAATTTTCGATGCACTCAACGACATCAGAAACCTTAAGACAGCTATTGGAGCTGCTAAGAAGGAAGGCGCACACGCTCAGGTTGCTATGTCATTTACAGTTGGCGATGTATTCACAAATGAATACTATGCTAACTATGCAAAGCAGTGTGAAGAAGAAGGCGCTGACTCTATCTGTATAAAGGATATGGCTGCACTTCTTACGCCTTACCGTGCTGCTGAGCTTGTTAAGGATATTAAGGCTGCTGTAAAGATCCCTGTACAGCTCCATACTCACTACACATCAGGACTTGCATCTATGTGTCTTCTCAAGGGTATTGAAAATGGTCTTGATATGATCGATACAAGTATGTCACCTCTTGCTCTCGGTACATCACACGCTCCGACAGAGTCTATGGTTGCTGCACTTCAGGGCACGGAATATGACACAGGTCTTGATCTTGTTCTCCTTAATGAGATCAGAGATTATTTTATGACTCTCCGTAAAAAGTATATTGACAGCGGACTTCTTGATCCTAAGATGCTTGCAACAGATACAAATGCACTTATCTATCAGGTTCCGGGCGGAATGCTTTCAAACCTTCTTTCTCAGCTTAAGCAGGCAGGCAAAGAAGATAAGTTTGTTGATGTTCTCAAGGAAGTTCCTAATGTTCGTAAGGATTCCGGCTATCCTCCGCTTGTAACACCTACATCACAGATCGTAGGTACACAGGCTGTATTTAACGTAATCAACGGAGAAAGATACAAGACAGTAACAAAGGAATTCAAGGCACTTGTTAAGGGCGAATATGGTAAGACACCTGTTCAGATCGATCCTGATTTCCAGAAGATGATCCTTAAGGGTGAAGAGCCAATTACCTGCAGACCTGCAGACCTCCTTGCTCCTGAACTTGATAAGCTCCGTGAAGAATGTGCAGAGTGGATCGAGCAGGAAGAAGATGTTCTTAGCTATGCAATGTTCCCACAGGTTGCTCCTAAGTTCTTCGAGAAGAGAAGAAATGCTAAGTACGGCATTGATGGTGCTCATTCTGACGCTGCAACTAAGGTTCACCCGGTTTAATTTTTGATTATTATACATTTAAGAGCCGATTTTTCGGCTCTTTTTGTTTGTAAAAAGACTTGATTTTTGCTGTATAAAATGGTATAATGTATAAATGGATTAATGTAAATTCAATTTGTTAGTGGTGATATAATGATTAAAAGTATGACCGGCTTCGGAAGATGTCTTGAAACTGTCAATGGCAGAGATATTCTTGTTGAAATAAAATCTGTTAATCACAGGTACTATGAATTTTCTGCACGTGTACCACGTTCGTATGGCTTTTTGGAAGAAAAGTTAAAGACATTTCTTCAAGGCAGGATTTCCCGAGGCAAGGTTGATGTTGGCGTTACTGTTTACAATGTAAACGGTGATGACGAAAAAATTGAAGTCAACAAGACAATTGCCAAAGAATATGTTGATGCACTTCGTTCTGCAAATGCTGACCTTGGACTTGAAGATGACCTTACTCTTTCAAGAATAATGCGTCTGCCGGATATTTTTAATGTACGAAAAGCTCAGGAAGATGAAGATGCTGTATGGAATGATGTAAAGATCGTTGCTGAAAAGGCTTTGGATAATTTTATTAAGATGCGTGAAAATGAAGGCACAAAGATGAAAGAAGATGTGCTTTCAAGACTTGATTATATATCGGAGCTTGTCGGTAAAGTTGAAGAAAAAGCTCCGAATGCAACAGAGAATTATCGTAAAAAACTTTATGACAAGCTCACAGAAATTCTTAACGATAAGAAGATTGATGAACAGCGTATCATAACCGAGGCAGCAATTTTTTCTGAAAAAACTGCTGTAGATGAAGAAACAGTAAGGCTGCGCAGTCATATAAATCAATGCACTGAGATGCTTAATTCAAATGAGGCTGTCGGCAGAAAGCTTGATTTCCTTATTCAGGAGTTTAACCGCGAGGCCAACACCATCGGCTCAAAGTGCCAGAGCTCCGATATTGCCCATGTCGTCGTTGACCTCAAGTCC
>ENA-ORPK01002914-ORPK01002914.1-human-gut-metagenome-genome-assembly--contig:-NODE-2914-length-11156-cov-5.423025_pt1 | contig 11156 bp, 6 predicted proteins | sample MGYA00242139_ERZ509068 | MGnify/ENA primary metagenome ERZ509068 (study PRJEB26280, sample SAMEA2338687) | human gut metagenome | biome: human gut; feature: human-associated habitat; material: faeces... | reverse complement strand
GGAAGGATGTGTTAAAGGTCGCAGGTCAGTTATACCGCTATGAATTTGACAATATCGTTATGGTAACAGCTCAGAGACCTCCGGAAAAAAGCACACTCATGGCAGATTATGATACCTGGAAAAAGGTGGGAAGATATGTAAAGCGTGGTGCGAAAGGCTGCGCTATCTTCCCATCAAGGGCACTGAATCCACGCATGAGGTATATCTTTGATATCAGTGATACCGGAGGGAAGAATGTTAAGCTGACATGGGACCTTGAGGGAGAAAATCTTAAAGATTATGTGGATTTTCTTGTATCAGAAGGTCAGATTGAGCAGTACGATAACAGCGACAGGGAGTCTCTAAAAAATATATTAAAACAGTTTACAGGAACAGATGTTTGGCTTATAATAAAAGAAGAGTTCAAAGACCAAATGACCGAGCTTATGCAGCTATCAGGTAGTGTGATAAAGGAAGAAAGTAAGAAACGCAATGGCTTACAGCAGGAAATGGACATGGAGCAGCTTGTATATGCAAGTGTCATGTATGCTGTAGGGACGAGATGCGGATTTGACTTATCTGTGCAAGAACAGGATTTTAGTCAGATCGTAAATATCAAAGACGAAGAGATCATTTACCGTCTTGGTTCCATTGTATGCGATGTCTCCTGTAGTGTTCTTAGAGAATTTAGTCGTAACTTAAAGGCAATCGAGAGCGAAAGGAGAATTGGATATGTTAGAAGAAATGACTTACAAGGAAGTGGACGGACTGCTTTATCCGCAGATAGAGATGCCGGACGAGACGGAGGATCTCACGAAGCTGGGCAAATACGGAAGGATGGCGATGAACTATCTAAAGGAGAACGAGCCGGCAAGATACAAGACGCTGATGAGATTCGGGAAGATGTACGAGAAGATGTCAGCGGTAGAGGAGGAAGCGAATCAGCTGTACGACCAGCTGGAGATGCAGTATCTGGCGAAGCACAAGCCACAGGATCCGTCATCGACAATGGAGATGTGGAAGATAAGAGAGCAGGCGAAGATGCAGGCAGAGGAAGTGGTACTGAATCAGATAGTGATGCGATTCCACTAGAATCAGATGATACAGAACTGAATAGGGAACTTGATGAAATCAATTCATTGGGTGTTAGTAAGGAAGCCGAATATATACAGGCTTCCTTTTTTTTCGACCAGAATGGACAGGCAAGCATTGGCACCATTCATACTGAGGACGAAAACAATAATCAGTTTATGCGTCAGTTCGAGCAGGACAGAAAAGCTGCATTAGCAGGTAAATACAATTATCTGAATCCCAAAAAGTCTGCAACAGTACCAAGTGAGTATATCAAACAGGTGCTTATGAGAGGTACAGGTTTTATCGGTGGCAAGGGCAGGGTATGCAAGATTTTTGAAACAGAGATTGATGCAGGAACCAGGGCAAAACGTATCAAAGCAGAATATGGTCAGGGAGGTGCAGGCTGGCCGGTTGACGGACTAGGACTGCACGGATATGACACATTTCATGGGAACGGACTGCGTTTTCAGTGGCGAGATGAGGATGGAGAGGTTGAAGGATATGTTTCGTGGAAAGATATCGAAAAAGAGCTTGGTGTCCTTATTCTTACAGGGGAATACCAGCCCGAGACACCTCGTATTGATGAACTTGCGATGGACGGACTATGTGAGGATGATGAGGTCATTGATGCCGAATATCGGGAAGTGGAACCGGAGGAAGCAGAATCAGAGATTGATGATTATGCAATACCGGATGAGCCGGAGAGCTATGCTTCTAACAGAGATTATGTAAGTGCAAAAGGCATGACACCACAGGAAACTGCCGATGAAGACCGCATGGTAACACAGGCAGAATATGGTGCAGAGATAGAAGCTGAAACAACTGAAAAAGATCCATCAGAGCTTCAGTATATTACACCGATTGATTATGCCAAGCGTATTGCAGAGCTTGATGAAGACCTGCGTGATGCGGCGGAGATTCTTGTAACAGATTGCAGCTGTTATACACCATTTAGGGCATTCCTTATGGATGTGGTGCAGTCTGATTTTGCTTTTATGCCTAATAAGCTTGACCTTATCAGGGATATAGCATTAGGTACAGACAATGCGGAAAGAAAGGCATATGCCAACAATAAGTATGGTCTTGTGGAGTATTCAATAAGAAGCGGCTATGTGAAGATCAGCTATAAGAACAGGAATGGTGAGCGTAAGGAAGGGGCACTCGACTGGCGCGAGGTATATGAAATTCTCTCATATATGGTGAAACAGCCTTATTTCTGTGGTGAGGATCAGAAAAAAATCTATCAGACAATCAAGGAAAAAGTGGATAGGGATAAAATGAATCCGGTCTATAAGAGATTCTTTGATATCGAGGATAGTGTAAAAGCCAATCGTCTTGAAACCAGGGAAAGAGCAATAGCGAATGGCTGGGAAACCAAGATTGATGAGAATGGACATGTGGTTTCAGATGACGTGGTGTCAGTAACTGTGGGTGGTATTCAGGCTGATACAGAATCACAGGAAACTGTAGATTTTACACCAAAGCAGGAACCAGTACAGCAAGTAGAAAGTCTCGAAAATGAGAAGAATGTTGACAGGCAGACGAAGCACAACTTCCACTATAATCTCTGGGAAATGGAAAAAGGTGGAGCTAAGACCAGATACCAGTGGAATATGGATGCAATCCGCACTCTAAAGCAGATTGAATCAGAAAACAGGCTTGCCACACCGGGGGAGCAGAAAGTTCTGTCGAAGTTTGTCGGATGGGGCGGACTGTCACAGGCATTTGATGAGGAAAACGCAGGCTGGAGCAAAGAGTATGCAGAGCTTAAAGAACTTTTATCTGATGAGGAATACAGTGCGGCAAGGGCAACAGTAAATAACGCCTTTTACACTTCACCGGAGATAGCCATGTGCATGAATTCGGCACTTGTCCAGTTTGGTTTCAGAGGCGGCAATGTATTAGAGCCATCCATGGGTATCGGTAACTTCTTTGGAAGTATGCCGGAAACAATGCATGAAGCAAAGCTGTATGGAGTGGAGCTTGACAGCATTTCAGGAAGAATTGCAAAGCAGCTTTATCAGAATGCCAATATCAGTATCACAGGATTTGAGAATACCACATATCCGGATAACTTTTTTGATGTGGTTGTCGGAAATGTGCCATTTGGGGATTATAAGGTATTTGATCCGAAGTACAACAAGTATAACTTCCGTATCCACGATTATTTCCTTGCAAAAGCACTTGACCAGGTAAGACCGGGAGGCATGGTTGCAGTAATCACCACAAAGGGAACACTTGATAAGGCAAATCCTACTATCCGAAAGTATCTGGCTGAAAGGGCAGAGCTTGTGGGAGCAGTAAGACTTCCGAATACTGCATTTAAAGATAATGCAGGAACCGAAGTGACAGCAGATATCCTGTTTTTGCAGAAGAGAGAGCGAAAAATTGATATTGAGCCTGACTGGGTACACCTTGGTGTAACTGGGAATGGCATTGCAGTCAACTCTTATTTTGCAGAGCATCCGGAAATGATGCTTGGGGTTATGGAGTATGACACAAGGATTTACGGACAGGACAGCAGATATACAGTCTGTGTGAATAATGACGAGAACTTCAATATGTATGAAGCATTAAACAAAGCTATCGGTAATATCAAAGCCCAGATGACAGATTTTGAGAGAGTGGCAGATGAGGCGGAGCAGACGGAGGAAGTTATCCCGGCTGATCCGGATGTGAGAAACTACACTTACACATTTTTTGAAGGAAAGCTCTATTACAGGGAAAATTCTGAGATGGTAAGAAAAGAGGTATCACAGACTGCCGAGGAGCGAATCCGAAGTCTTGATGAAATCAGACAGATAACAAGAGAGCTGATTGATATCCAGATGGATGGCTGCAGTGAGGAGGAGCTTTCTGATAAGCAGAGACTTCTTAATGTGAAATACGATGCCTTTATAAAGCAGTATGGAGCCATTACCTCAAAAGCAAACAGAATAGCTTTCAGAGATGACAGCGATTACCCGCTTCTTTGCAGTCTTGAGGAAGTAAACGAAGATGGAGAGGTGAAAAAAGCGGATATGTTTTATAAGCAGACGATTAAGGCAAAGACTGTCATAGACAGAGTGGAGACGGCTGTTGAAGCATTAAATGTATCCGTCAATGAATTTGGATATGTAAATCTTGCCTATATGCTTTCTATCTATGAGCCGGATATTACAAATGCAAAGGAAGAACTTGCAGAAAAGTCCGGGCAGACAGCGGGTGAGATAACGCTAAGTGATGATGCTTTGGCAGAGCTTAAAAGGGCAGTTCTTGTGGAAGAACTGGACGGACTGATTTTCCTTAATCCCGACCGCTACAATGAGAATAATCCTGATATCGGCTGGGAGACAGCAGACGAGTATCTCTCCGGCAATGTCAGAGACAAACTTCGTGTAGCAAAGGCTATGGCAGCTGATACAGACAATCCGCAGGCAGAAAGATTTGTAGGAAATGTGGCGGCACTTGAAAAGGTGCAGCCGGAATGGATTGAAGCTTCAGATATTGATGTAAAGATTGGCACAACATGGATTGAACCGCTTGATTATGAGCAGTTTATCTATGAACTTCTCAATACACCAAGGCGTGCAAGGGCAGTCAGAAGCCAGTTTTACAATACCGGTATTCAGGTACACTTAAATAAGATGAGCATGGAATGGTTCGTCGAGAATAAGAGCATGGATAAGCATTCAGTGGCAGCTACTAAGACCTATGGTACAAGCCGCATGGATGCTTATTCTATTATTGAGGATACGCTGAATCTTAAAACTGTAACAGTAAGGGACAGGATTGATGATGGTGATGGCAAATATCATTACGAAGTCAATAAGAATGAGACAATGCTTGCAAGGGAAAAACAGAACATGATCAAGGAGAAGTTCAAGGAATGGCTGTTTGCAGAGCCGGAGCGAAGACAGAAGTATGTGGAGTATTACAACGAGACATTCAATAATATCCGTCTGCGAGAGTATGACGGAAGCCACTTACAGTTTCCGGGAATGAATCCGGCGATTGAGCTAAAGCCACATCAGAAAAATGCTGTGGCAAGAATCCTTCTTGGAGGAAACACCCTGCTGGCACACTGTGTCGGTGCCGGAAAGTCCTTTGAGATGATGGCTGCCTGCATGGAGCAGAAGAGACTCGGACTTGCCAATAAGACAATCATGGTTGTTCCAAAGCCACTTATCGGGCAGACTGCATCAGAGTTTTTAAGGCTTTATCCGTCAGCAAATATCTTAGTTGCCACAGAGCGTGATTTTGAAAAAAGCCGCAGAAAGCAGTTTGTATCAAGGATTGCAACAGGTGACTATGACTGTATCATCATGTCTCACTCGCAGTTTGAGAAAATTCCAATCTCAGCAGAGAGAAAGGAAAGAATGCTTAACGAGCAGATTGATGAAATCAGCTATGCGATTGATGAGATGAAGGAACGTAACGGAGAGAGATGGACTGTAAAGCAGATGGAAAGTCAGAAGAAAAAGCTGGAGGAACAGCTGAAATCTCTATCTGATGAGAGCAGAAAGGATGACCTTATAACCTTTGAGGAGCTGGGTGTTGACTCTATTATGGTAGACGAGGCACATAATTTTAAGAACCTTGCGATTTTTTCCAAGATGAATAATGTATCAGGTATAAGCAGCAGTGGAGCAAAGAAGTCAACGGATATGCAGCTTAAATGCCAGTACCTATCAGAGATAAATGATGGCAGAGGCATTGTGTTTGCGACAGGTACACCGATCAGCAATACGATGTGTGAGATGTATGTCATGCAGCTTTACTTACAGAAAGCGGCACTTGAAGAGATGGGGATTTATCACTTTGATTCATGGGCAGCGAACTTTGGTGAAGTGACAACAGCACTTGAGCTTACTGTAGAGGGAAGCGGTTTCCGTTTTAAGAGCAGGTTTAATAAGTTTACGAATCTGCCGGAGCTTATGAATATCTTTCGTGAAGTAGCAGATGTGCAGACCGCAGACATGCTTGACCTTGATGTGCCAGCCCTCAGAGGAGGCAAGCCTATTATTGTGGAGTCGGAGCCTGACTGGTATGTGAAGCAGGTCATGGAAGACTTTGTTGTGAGGGCAGAGCGTATCAGAGGTGGTGGAGTTGATCCAAGTGTGGACAACTTCCTAAAGATTACTCATGAGGCAAGATTACTCGGAACAGATGCAAGGCTGATTGATAAGGACGCACCAAATAATCCAGATGGAAAGCTCAATAAGGTAGCGGAGAATGTATGGAAAGAATATGAGAAAGGAAATGCCAACGGTCATATAGGCTGCCAGCTTATTTTTTCGGATATCGGCACACCGGGACCGGATAAGGATTTTACCATCTACGATTATCTGAAGGAAACACTGATACAGTATGGTATTCCGGCAGAGGAGATAGCATTTATCCATGATGCAAAGACCGACGCACAGAGGGATGCACTATTTAAGGAAATGAGAACAGGTAAGAAAAAAGTGCTTATAGGCTCTACAGATAAATGTGGTACTGGCGTTAATGTTCAGACACATCTGGTTGCAATGCATCATGTGGACTGTCCTTGGAAGCCAAGCTCCATTGAACAGAGGGAAGGACGAGGCATCAGGCAGGGCAACGAAAATGAAGAGGTGGCAATCTACAGATATGTCACCAAAGGAACCTTTGATGCATACAACTGGTCGCTTGTTGAAAATAAGCAGCGATTCATCAGTCAGGTCATGACAAGCAAGGCTGTAAGCCGAAGCTGTGAGGATATCGATGAGGCAACACTTTCCTATGCAGAGATTAAAGCGGTTGCCACAGGCAATCCTTTAATCAAGGAAAAGATGGAGATTGACAATGATGTCCAGAGATTAAAGCTCTTAAAGGCATCCTATGACAATCAGAGATATGGATTGCAGGATAACTTTATGATTAAGTACCCGAAGCTTATTAAGACAGCAACAGAAAAGCTTGCCAATGTAAGAGAGGATGTAAAGGCAAGGGATAAAGAGCTGATTGATAATCCGGAATTTGCCATTACCATAGGCAAAGCGACTTACACAGAGCGTGTGGATGGCGGAACGATGATGCTTGAAGCAATCAGTAAATGTAAGACCGGAGAGACAACTGCAATCGGCAAGTTCCATGGATTTGAGCTGCTTGTGGAAAAGAACTTCCTTGGCATCAATTATATGGTGCTTCGTGGAAAGACTGAGTACAAGGCAGAACTTTCCACAAGTCCGGTCGGCAGCATGGTGAAGCTGGAAAACCTGTTCAATGGACTCCATGAGAACATTGATTTTCTGGAAAAGAAGATTGAGCAGTACCAGAATGACCTTGAAGCATCAAAATCAGAGTATGACAAGCCATTTGCATACAGCAAGGAACTGGAAGAAAAGCTGTCAAGGCAGTGTGAACTGAATGCCCAGCTTGACCTTGAGAACGCAAAGGCTGTGGATGCAGACCTGAGCGGACCGGAGGAAGAAAGAGAAGCAGATGACAGGATGGAATCTGCAGCAATTGTAGCAGAGGATAAAGGTGCTTATCCAGCAGACAGGGAGGGCAGAACACGATAGGAGAGTGAGTAATATGAGCATAAGAAAGGTGGTCGCAGGACTACTGATTACAGTAGGGATTGCCATTATGGCAGTCCCTTTTTTCTGGCGGGCAACCGGAGAAAAACAGACAGAACAGCTCATAAGTGAATTTGAGCAGACATTGGAGGATGATTACGATGAAGAAACAGATGTGGAGGAAGAGCAAACCTCCATTAGTGAAGAGGATGAAGCCATTCTTAAAGAAGGCGGTGTTATCGGCATCATTGAGATACCGGGCTTAGATATCAGGTATCCGGTAATGGAAGGAACCACAAGTAAAGTGCTTAATGCCGGGATTGGTCATATAGAAGAAACAGCAGGAATCGGAGAGAGTGGCAACTGTGTATTGTGCGGTCACAACGGCAGCAGATATGGCACATTTTTTACACCACTAAGTCAGATATCCATAGGTGATGAAGTGATGATAACCGACAAAAATGGGCTGAAGCATATCTATGAGGTAACAGAGACAGAGGTAGTAAATCCGTATGATAACAGCATCAAGACACAGGGTGCAGAAAAAGAATTAACTCTTTTTACCTGTTCCCAGAAAGGAACCATGCGTTTTGTGGTCAGGTGCATTTATAAGGAGGCGGTGATGGATGAATAAGAGATACCGGCTTGGTGATATAGAAGAGGCAGTATCGGAAATGGAAGAGCTAATCGACATAGAGGATGATATTGCGGAGATAGATGATGACTTTCAGATAGTCGTAAGCGGCTGGTCTGTATATGTCGAAAGCATGAATCTGACACTCAGACAGGGAATAGCCTGTGTATGGGATGCGGAGGAAGGATTATTCATGCCTGATTTTGATGTGACTATCGTGTATGAGGAGAACATTGAAACACAGGAGTGGCTCTATTATGAGCAGGACGGAATGGTCGTTACACTTGGCAACTGGTTAAATGGCAGATTGTCTTGTGAACAGATAGAACAGCTTTGGTGTGAGCTTATCATACCGGAGCAAAACAAAGAACAAAAAGAAAGCGAGGAATAGCATATGAAGTATTCAATTAAGGTAAACGAAGTAAGAGCAAAAGAGGGCAGCAATATCAAAGGATTTGCAACAGTAGTATTCGGTGATTCATTTAAGATCACCAATATTGCAATCCTTGAGAATAAGGACAAGGGAGAGCTTTTTGTTTCAATGCCTAGATACCGCTCCAATGAGCGTGATGAAAGCAATGGTGTGATTTATAAGGATGTGTGTAATCCTATCACAGCAGAGTTTCGTGAGGAACTCTATACCAATATCCTTGATGCCTATGCAAGAATCAAGGAACCAGAGAAAGAGGAGACACAGAAGCAGGACAGAACACGTGAAATGCCTGAGTTTTCCGTAACTGTGACACCTTATGAGAGGGAAGGCAGTAACATCAAAGGACTTGCCCGTATTTACTTTGAAAACAGTTTCATCGTAAATAACATCAATATCGTGCAGGGCAAAGAGAAAATCTTTGTATCAATGCCTTCTTATAAGACAAAGCAGGTGGACGAGCAGGGCAAGCCCATCTATCAGGATGTCTGCTATCCGGTCACAAAGGATTTCAGGGAAAAACTCTATAATGAGATTATCTTTGAATATGAGAAAGCAAAGGATAAGAGCAACGAAAAGGCGAGGGAGAGTGCCGAGAAACATCATGGCAATCCCGATAAAGAGAAGGACAAAGAGGCAACGCCCTTTCGATAATTAGTAATCATGTTACAGGGGCGGCCAAGGCTGCCCCATTTACAGAATGGAGGAAACAGAATGGATATAGAAGCAGGAAAAACACTTACCAACGAGGAGGTCATAAGAGAACTTCTCGAATTACTAAAGAAAAATGCCATGAAGGAGCAGGCAAACGATGTATTTGAGATATGTAGCTATGTGGATGGACTGGAGAAAAAGATTGATTCCATGACGGAAGAACTCACCAACATGCAGAACCAGATCAAAGAAATGCAGGAAGATACACTTGTCAATAATGCTAAAAAGGCATTGTCGGAAGCACAGGAGCGACTTAATGCCAAATGTGAGCAGATAAAGACGCAGGTATCTGAAGTGAAAGAACAGATCAGATCTACTGCTAAGGGCATAGTCGAAGAAGCAAAGGAAAAGGGAAGAGCTGCATTATACAGGGGGTCTGAGTTCTTAGGAATTAAGAAAAAACTTCTTGATATCCGTGAGGATGTAAGAGGTGCAATCAAGACTACAGATAAGGATATAGCAAAGACCGCACTTCTTGCAAAAGGATTTCGAGAAGCCGGGCAGACAGCAGCCAATGCATTCCGCACTTTTGCTGACAAGCTGGAGGTGGATTATTCACAGAAAGAGCAGAAACATCCCATTACAAAGGCGGTGCTTGCACCTATGAAAGCAGTGAAAAAGATGCTTGTATCAATGGAACTTCATCTGGATGCTTCGATTGATAAGCTGGATAATCTCGCTATGAATGTGCAGCTTGATAAGGAAAAGTATATGGAGAATGCGAAGAATCTGAAACAGACAGAGCCGGAGAGGGCAGAAGCAGAGGTTGTATATTCACCGATGGTCGCTGAGCCGCAGGAGTATCAGTATAATGCAGATGCATTTGAGGCTAGAGGTGTGGATGAGGTGAAGCAGGAAGCGGCACATAAGGAAATAGGCAATGGCTGCGATAACCATAGAAGAAGCATTAAAGAGGTTTGATAGAAGATTTTATAGCTATCATGTCAACCAAGATAAGTTGAGTATTTTTTCTGAAAATGTAAAACGTTAAGGTTTAATGTGTATTAAGGAGGAGTTGGGATGCTCTTTTTTATAATCAATCCATAGAAAACTCAAGTCAGCATGTTTTCCCATTTGGATCATCTGCTCATGTATTTTTTCAAAATCAGGCAGTGGAATATCCTTATGTCGAAGGTTTTCTTTTGGATAGATGAGATCAACCACCTTTGAGGCTGGCATTTGTCGAAGATCATCCAATGATAAGCCTGAATCCTTGTAGCGGTTCATGATTAATGCAATCCCGCTCCGTCCGATCCGGTAACGTTTTTGTACAGAGTCATAACTGACTTTACTGAGCCGAAGTTCTATGACTCCAAGAATAGTATTGTAGTCGTGCATAATAGTTCCTCCTTTGCACTGTGATGAATAATAGTTACATCACAATAATAAAGGAAAAACGTACCGCTTTGAGCAGAAAACGCATACCGCTAAATCAGAATGAATGTACCGCTGATTTCAGAATAGGCGTACCGTTCGAGCAGAATTTGCATCCATATTCGGATAATAATGATAAACAAGAAAAGCAGATATTTGAAAAAATGGAAAAATATATGGTGAATAAGAATCATAAAAGAAATGCTAGGAGTTTAAGCGCAACTTTTGATGAAGTATTAGAGGTTCTTAAGCCAGAGGAGTTACTTAAACATTTAGAGTGGTTTCAAAATCAAATTGAATTTGCAATACAAATTGTAGAAAAATATGATGATAGAAAGATAAGTAGAAAGAAAAAAGTTTCTACAATTTTAGAGGAATTATGATGGCTCCATTTTGGCTCTAAAAATTTTAGACGAGGTACATAAAA
>ENA-ORPK01002913-ORPK01002913.1-human-gut-metagenome-genome-assembly--contig:-NODE-2913-length-11157-cov-19.361376_pt1 | contig 11157 bp, 7 predicted proteins | sample MGYA00242139_ERZ509068 | MGnify/ENA primary metagenome ERZ509068 (study PRJEB26280, sample SAMEA2338687) | human gut metagenome | biome: human gut; feature: human-associated habitat; material: faeces... | reverse complement strand
CGGGGCGACTTCTTGCCTCCCACTCCCATTTTTTTGGCAGCTCTAACAATGGAGTAGACCTTCTCCTTGGTCATCACCTCCCATTTCAGATTGCTATTCTGAAGAGTGGTCTCTTCTTTCTCATCAACAGAAGAAGCCTCATCATCAGAAGATACCTCAACATCAGAAGATACCTCAACATCAGGAGATGCTCCATCATCAGGGGAAGCTCCATCATCAGGAGAATCCCCTTCTATGTCCTTCAGAACAGCCATTTCCGTCTTTCCGCTAAGCAAATTACGACGGAAGGCATAATGCTCTTCCATAAAACTCTCTACCATATAGATAGAAGATCCGCTACCTGTCATCAATAATGACATCTCATTTAGTTGTTTGTTCATAATTTATTTTTTTATATTAATGATTAATTAATTAGCTATTGTCATATCGTTCTGCAAGCCTCGCCTTCCAACTTGCTCCTTTTTTTAAGATGAAGGGCGGTGAAGGGTGGTGAAGGGTGATTTTGAGTAATTTATCACGTAACGTCCTATCACACAGCAACTTACAAGCAACGGGTGAAGGGTGAAGGGATTTTGCCACATCGCAGTACGATTTCTTATCGACAATGCAAAGATACAAAACGGAAGCCCCCTTTTCCAACTTTTCCCTGCAACCCGGAAACACAGCAGGGAAAAACGGGGAAAAAATAAAGGGTAACGGGGAAAACAGCAGGGAAAAATAAAATTTCCTTATACATTCATTGTTTTTCTCACTCTTTTTCTTTATCTTTGCAAAAAAATAGGAGATTCAGACATGGCAGACATCAACATCAGAAAATTACCAGCAGGCATCCAGTCATTCAAAACGATCAGAGAAGAAGGCTATGTCTATGTAGATAAGAGCGACATCGTTTGGTATTTAGCAAACTGTGGCAAACTGTTCAATTACTTGAGCCGCCCTCGTAGATTCGGCAAGTCTATCCTTGTCGATACACTACAGATGTACTTCGAAGGAAGAAAAGAACTCTTCGAGGGACTGAAAATCATGCAGTTGGAAAAAGAATGGAAGCAATATCCTGTTATTCGTCTTGACCTTAGCCGTGGCGGTGCGAATGCAGAAACTTTGCGCTCATACCTTGACTTACGTTTCAAGGAATATGAAAAGAAATATGCCATCACCCTCCCATCTACAGCCCATCTTGCCGACCGTTTTGACGCCATCATTACCACCGCATACAAACAAACAGGCTTGAAGGTTGCTATTCTTATTGATGAATATGACTCTCCCCTACAGCACTCATGGAAAACTCCTGAACACGAGAAATGCACAGAAGTTTACCGTGAGGTCTTTGCCATTTTGAAAGCCGATGACGAATACGAGCGACTGGTGTTCATCACAGGTATCACCAAGTTCACTCAGATTTCTCTATTCTCCGTTTTAAACAACCTGACCAACATCAGTTTCTTGCCTGAATACGCCGCCATCTGTGGTATCACTGAGGAGGAAATCGGCGAAAACTTCAAGCCAGAGTTGGAAAGAATGAACATTCGTAACAAGTGGACAGCACAAGAGACACATGACCACCTCAAAGAGTATTATGATGGTTATCACTTTAGCGAGGACAATATGGTTGACATTTACAATCCATACAGTCTGATAAATGCCTTGGAACAATCCAAAATCAGAAATTATTGGGCAGCATCGGGTGCAACCTCACTTCTCCTAAAGTTTGTTGACAACATGGAGCTACGCCTAAAGAGCTTCGAGAATTGCCGCATCATGCGAAATACCTTGGAATTATCAGATGTAACAGGAGGTGGTGCTTCCTTATTTCTATATCAGTCAGGCTATCTCACTATCAAGGACAGCGATGAGTTTGGCTATATTTTAGATTTCCCTAACGAAGAAGTGAAGCAAGCTCTCTATGAAATAGTGCTCCCTACATTGACTCTGCGAGAAGAAAGCTACATCCAGTCCTTACAAGCTAATCTGTATGCCCAATTAGGCACAGGACAGATAGACGAAGCGATGAAGTCGCTAAAGGCACTCATCGCCGATGTACCTTATAGCAACAAGAAACTTGCCTCGATGAACATGGAGGAACGTTACCGCCTTATCATCAGCAGCATCCTCAATGCAATCGGCTTGAAAGTCGAAGTAGAAAAAATGATTGCTACAGGCAGAATCGATATGATTGTGCAAACCTCTCGTTACATATATGTCATCGAACTCAAATTAAGAAACAACGGTGGCAAGGACGCTGCCACCCAACAAATCCTCGACCGACAATACATAGAACCATTCAAGGCTGACAATCGTCAGATTATCGGATTGGGAATAGAACTCGACGAAAATGGAAAAGGTCTCTTGGATTGGAAGAGAGTGGAATAAGAATGGTTCTCTCTCCGAGTCTTTTTTATTATGACTTATTTTTCGCAAAAATTTAAAAATAAAAGGCTGCATTCTCAATTAAAATGCAGCCTCTTATTTATCGTACAATAACCTTTCTGCCTTGATGAATATACACACCTGGCATACTTGGCTTATCCGACAGTTTGACACCTTGCAAGGTGTACCATGCGGCCTTGTCACATAACTGCTCGATATGAGATATATCGGTGACTCCCTCTTCAACTGTGAGTGTACCAGCTATGTAGCTCTTTACCTCATAATTATCAGCTTCTACACCATACACGGTAATAGGATATTCGCCAGGAGCACTTTCCGCCGTTGCCGTTGTCTCAAAAACAGGTTGCTTAATCAAAACAGACTCATCCTCACCATTCTTAAAACCAGTGTAGCTTGCCTTGAACGTAGGCATGGCATCACCTTGCTTCTTAGTGTAGTTACCTACAGAGATAGTCAATGGAGCTTTCGTGATGGTAAGTGAGCCATTTTCAAAGAGCACATCTTCATTCTTAATAGTTCCTTTTCTTACCTCGATGGTATATGTTCCAACCTGCGATGTTGCATTAGCCGTGCAAAGCAATTCTGGAACACCTTCTAAAGAAGAACCGCCCAAATCCAATTCAAATACAGGATTCTCATCACCATAGACACGACTATAACTTTTGGCACGAACAATCACAACGCCACCATCCCAAAGATATATAGAAGAATATTTTGAACCGATGGCATCTATATACTCTTGCAAATATGGACGAGGTACATAAAAGGAACAATCAGTTGGAACATTGCAATATGTCGTTAAGTATTTTGGTAATTTGCCTTTGAAATATAACGGTTCCCTTAATTGTAAGGCAACCGCTATATTTCTGAATTAGTTCAAAGCATCCAAGAGAATGAAGGCAGCCCAATATTTAGGGCTTTGATAAGGATGAACTTTCTTTATAACCTTTTGCTGTGTATGGCTTTGCTGTGCTTGTACTTTAGCTTGAGCAGAGATAGCAGGTTTGTTATCTGATTTGATTTCAACTTCAGTTTCATACTCACGAACATATTTTTGTGCATCACGAAGTGATTCGATTTTACTTTTTCCTGTAATAAGGTTTGAATAGAATCGACTCATTAGCAATTGAGTGGCTTTATCATCAACTTTCCACAAACTCATCATTAAAGTTTTGGCACCTGCTTTTTTAAATCCTCGTTGTAGGCCAAAAACGCCATCGCCTGTGATTTCGCCCAAACCTGTTTGACATGCAGACAAAACAACCAAGTCTAACCCTCTTAGATCCAATTCTGATATTTCTTTTGCCGTCAATATACCATCATCTATACCATAAGGTAATCGTCTTCCCATTAAGGCATTATTTGCGCCCGCAAAAAGTAATCCTGATCGTGTTAAAGCTTTGTCCTCCGTATTATCCTTCTTGCCTTGTTTTAACAAGGTCAAGAAAGACAAGTCGTTTCTTTGTTGGGCTTCTGTCTTTGTCCAATAAAAGCCATGAGTGGCAATGTGCAATATATTTAAATTGCTTCCTGACAAGTTCTTGAACGAAGTTTCTGTACCTATAGAATCTATCAGCAGCTTTGTATTAATATGTATGGTTTCTAATTTTTTGTCAATATTAAGAGCTTCTTCTTTTGTTGCAGGAAGGTACTCTACACCACTTCTTAGTTGTAAAGAGTCTGCTATTTCGGAAGATTCAACAGAAAAATCTCTAAGTGGATATTTCTTGCTGTCAGTTTCAAGAGTCTTTGCGTCTATATTGTAACGCAAACCACCATAAATTACAGCTTTTTTATATGTTCTGTTAATTCCTTTTTGTGTTAGTTCACGAGTTGAAGTAACGCGATATACATTGTATCTTTCGCCAATAGAGCTGCTTCCGTTTTCACCAGCTACAACCTCTATTGCTATATTGAAGAGTTGACCGTCTGGTGAAAAATATATGTTCTTTTTATTTGCAAAGTATCGTTCTAAAGGCTTCCATATTATCTCATACAAGTTTGATGAAGTGTATAATTTTGTTTTTGGGATACTATTTATTTCATCCTCTTTGCATAATTCTATAAATATGGGTTCACCTACATTTTGCAAGATAGCGGCTCCATAGGATGGCTTATTATCAAAACTATTGTATTTAGAAAATTCGATAGCTATATCATCTTTTCCTAAATTCTTTTGGATTGTTTTCCAATCTACAAATAAGGAAGATGTGTAGTCTCCCAAGATTGCCGCTCGCTCCATTATTTCATCGTTAAAACGAGTAACCAATTTCTGTGCTTGCTCTCGTGAAATAGAACGTCCTAAGTCTTCAATTATGTTTGAATTACTTTCACGAAGCTTTTGCTCTAGTCTAACCTTTCGTTCATACTTTGCCAACAATAAACTATCCCCGTCAGATTTTATCAGATTTTCAGCACTAATAGAAGCGTTAAGTAAGAAATTCTTGCGCAAGACAATATTGTCAAAAATTGTTGCTGCTGAAATATTCTTACCGAATTTTTCTGCTAAAGCTTCTCCTAAGCAAAATGGAATGTCATAATATAATTTCCATATAGCTTCTCTATACTCTGCAGTTCCTGATTTTATATCAGAAAACAACTCATTCTTGGATACTTTGCATAAGGTATCATATAGCGATGCTATTTTTAAGTATTCACCACTATTTCTATAGCAATCAGTAAGACGATGAAGCGCATAGTTGTCATTTGGAAACAGAGATTTGATTTTTTCCAAATACAGTAGTTCTTCTTTTGAATCTCTATTTTCCTTTAAACAATAAACCAAATCATGCAATAATTCATTATGTTTATCTTTTCCTAATTTTGAATATATAACTTCTATATCTTTCAACCTTACAATTTTCTCTTTCAAGGGAAGAACATCAGCCAAAGTTCGTTGTAACTCAATATACTCTTTGCTTGTTTGGTACTTGTCACCGTATTTCGTTTGTATCTCATTCTCATACAACTTATAGTATTGTTTAGCCTTTATTGTATCTTTTGCAAAGAAATAATTTTTAGCTATTGAACCGTAATTATTATATTGCCATTCCAAGAATTTCCTATTTTCTTTATAGAATGAAGCAATAGAATCACATAACAAATGGGCATGTTGTGTTTTAGTTTTGTCCCAAAGAACTTTTTGCAATTTGTGGTCAAGCCAATCATATTGTTTATCTATATAATGTGTATTTTCTTTTCCTTCTATCTGTTTAATATAATAAAGTTGTTTATTATAGCAGTTGGTCGCACCTTCTTCATCACCAAGATATTTGAAGAGCTTTGCGCAATTAGTCCAATCTATCAATATCATATCATAATTTACGAGATATTGCTCTTTTAGTATAGAATATTTATTTCTGCATAGTTGCTGGCTGAGCATTTCGCATGATTTCAATTTATAATCAAGTGAGCGTTCAGGCTCAATACTAACATTACCATAAAGATTAGACAAGCAACTAAAAGCACTTATTATACAAGTTGTATCTTTATCCGCTAAAGCTTCATTGTATAGTTTTGTAGCATAATAAAATCCTTGGTTGAAATTCTTTTGATAACAATATGCATGAGATAAAAAGGTGAGTGCATTTCTTTCCAACTTTTTTTTGGAAGTTTGAATTGGATTATATATTGGAAGCGAATGTAAATACAATTCGTAATACTTGGTCGCTTTATTAATGTCAGTCTTGTTATTGTGCATAATATCAAATAAAGAATTAGCATAATTCCAAATTATACCAAGTTTAATATCGTCTTCGAAGTTAACACCTAAGTTTGCTACTTTACCATTTAAGATTTTTTCTATCAATGATTCTGACATTTTGCAGTAACTGTTGTGATATGCATAATATTTTATGGTGTCAGCCATTTCTCTATATAGTTTCGCAATATCCTCTTTTATATCAATACTAGATGATTCATCGAGATAGCTATCTACAATATTATAGTTTTTGTAAATAGAATCAATTGACAAGTAATCACATAATGATCCATTGATATCATTTATTGAATGATATCCATTAGCACGTCGTGATAGATACACTATTTTTTTTCGATAGTTATTGCTTTGTTCTATTAACTGAGTATATAATTCTATGGATTTTCTGATACTTTCTGTTTTCCTTGTTTTGCTAAGTGTTTTTGCTATATTTTCCAACAATTCAGACCTGTCTAATTCTTCAGGAGTGAATTTTATTATAATTTGGAGGTATTTTAAATAGTCGATATTTGCATCTGCGATGTCAAATGGGACATAAGCTTCATTTATAGTTTCTATTGCAACATGCAAATTCGTTACTAAATTAATGGAATCTGTCATCAAATCAAACGCCTGTAATAGGATGCGTTTTCCCTTATCTCTATCTATATTTATACCTGTTCCCAAATATGTATTTGCTATTTTATACAATACAGTTCCATACTTAAAAGATTTATTTCCCCACAGTTCACTTGCAATAGAAAGCATATCTGTGTATATGTTCATACGCTGCTTAAAAAGTTGCATTCTTATATCGTTATCTTCAGTAAAATATGCCTTTCTCCATAAAGCATGCCCCATTAAAGCAGATAACTCAAATAAATTTATACTGAGAGAAGAATGTGCTTTTATTTCTTTGTATGCATGTATCGTATATTCATACGCTTCTTCGATTTTTTTTTCACTTTGTAAAGCTGAAATTTTGTTACTTACAAGCGTACTCCATAAAGAATCATTTTTATCTTCTTTTGCCAAAGAAGCCATATATATCATTTTATCTAAAAAAAAATAATAGTTATCAGCATTATTGCAATTTTGCAATATAGTTAAGCAGAGGACGGATGCATTTGTACCAGCAAACTTAACTTTTTTATTTTCTAATGAAATTTTATGAATCAGTAAAAAGTTTTTCGCGGCTTCTTTTACTTCGCCACAAAAACACAAACAAGCCGACTTGTACAAGAGTATATCTATTCTATGTTGACTTGTTGAATCAAGTGTTGCTTTATATAACGAATCACTTCTTTCAAAGCAAGGAACAGCCTCTGTATATTCTCCTTGATTATACAGTTCTATTCCTTGATTAAAATATTTGTTTGATTCTTCTGTTTGAGCGAAAGCACAGACAACAGAGAATAAAAATATAATAATTGAATATATCGTTCTCATTCTGAAAAATATTTATAGATGATACTTCCTAATAATGATAATGCTAATGAAAGAACGGACGTGAGTATTATGGTTCTTGTTGCAGCCATCTCCTTTAATTGAACAAACTCTACATGAAACCTTAGTCCTTTTGATATGATTTCCTTTATTTTTGTGGAATCAGTGAACTCTATCCTACTCACATTGATATAGTCTGGACGAGGATACATTTCCGAGAAATGAGTAGCTCCGAAAAACTCTAAAGATATGGTATCACACCTTATATTATTACTGACCAAGTTTAGAGAAACATTACTTTGGGTAATGTCCCACTTTGATTTCATTTGTGGCGTTTCATTAAAGAGGCTAGAACAGAATTGCAGTTTTCCTGTTCCACAAGTATCCTCAAATGCAAACAGACCATATCCGTAAGCAACTTTCTCGGTGTTACATTCTTTCCATTGTGGAATAGAAGTGTAGCTAAACGTGAAATTGTTGTAATGAGGTGTTAAATTGTCTTCTTCGAATTTTCGAGGTATTTTTGCAGGCATAGTAGTACCACACTCATAACGTATCACATAGAAACTATTCATATTTGCTACATATTCTTCGTTAGCTTGAAAAATCGGTATGAGAATTCGAGAAAAAGAATCGGGAATTGCTATGCTTCTCGTTTCTATGGGATGGTTACCAATCTCGACATAATTGCAACAAGCACTGTCTTTGTTATTCTTATGTTTTCCTATGGCATCAATATTTATGCGAAAATTACAATATGAACTGTCAGAACAGTTTCCCAATGCTGTGATTTCAGCAAAGATATTACGATCAGGTATATGCCCCCATGAACGATAATCGCTAATGCAATTTAATGTTACTATTACTGGCATTAACAAACCGCCTATACGCAAAAATCTTTGCGTATAGGCATTTGTCAATAAATCTGCGATTTTATTAAGGAGAGTCTTTAGTTTAACCATATCAAACAATCTCTTTTAGAATCCACCCATTCCTGTTTTATTGTCCGCATCCAATCCCAACTTGTCTATAACATCTTTTGTTATGATACTTGCAGGAGCTTTCAATGTTGTTATGACCCACGATTTAGTAAGTTCATCCCAACGTTGATTGGAGATAGTTTGCCAACTGCTTGCAAAGAAGTTTTCCTTTGGCTGCATTCCCTTACGGCGTTTTCTATCTTCTTTCCACTTTTTTCTATACTGCTCAGTGACATCACAGGTTTCTTTCAGTGTAATGTCAAGTTTGTACTCTCCTGTTCCCCAACTGTTCTTATAATTATCGTTTTCGTCACGATACCCCATATAAGAACGTGGAACAATAAAGCTCTCACCTAAAACTTTGTAAGCAGGGGCATCATTGGCATTGCGAACATAGCGCAGATATCCCTTATTATCTAAGACACTTTGGTCAACAGGTATATTTATCGAGAACTCTCCTAACTCCTGATTCTTCTGCAACTGTACAATTTCATTCATCCATGAAGATAAAAGTTTAATGTTCATAGAGAGAGTAAAGTTCTTTCTCTCTTCAAATGAAAATGGTATATCCAATGAAGAGTTTGGCAGATTGGAATGCGTTGGGCTGATAATCAATGTATCAAGAACCAACTCAAATTTTGAATGGTTAATGATTCTATTGATTTTAGAGCGGTCAATATGACAGGATATATAGAAAACAGTGTCTTTGTTTTCTTTTCTCAAACAACCAATCCCATCAAAACGCATACCCTTAGGATCCATAGCACCATCAAAAGAGGTCTGTCTATAAAAGTCGTTAACCTCAGAAACTGTGCTGATTTGTGTTTGATAAACATTCTCTTGTTTGACAGTCTCTTCCCAGTCTTCTTTCAACCGTGAGTTGCGGGTTAATAATGCACCTATGGCGTTTACACCTAAATCAATGAAAGATGTAACATAGCCAGAAGCTATGCCTTTTCCTGCTTCTTTGCTTGCATTAAACAAGTCTCCAAGATAACCTCTCGAAGTGCCAAGTTCTTCACTCTGCTTTGCGATTTCATCTGCAAGTTCATCACTTGTATAAATGAATGTTTGGTATTCTACTCCTTGCGCTTTGCTATACAATGTCCAAAAGAGACAGAGTAAAATAATAATAGACTTTTTCATAAATATTTTTCCATTTATTTAAAAACTTACTTGAATATTTACCAATACAACCAAAAGGGGTCAAAATCTGATGAGTCGTGGTCTTCAATCTTTTCAGATTCTAGTTCCGTTATTTTCCATTCATCAGAAAGTTGATGTAGCCAATCAAAAAAATCTTTAGTTACTTCCATTTCAGACTCATGTGGCTTATATTTCCGTCTAAAACGTTTTCCTATTTTTGTCGTGTCAAAATTAGAATATTCTTTTTTGTCATAAGAAACAAATGGATCCCCATAATTGAGGTCAAAGTCACCATTCCAACGTTCATATGTTCCCATGATAAAATATTTCGGTTCCTTGTTTATCTTGTTGTCCTTTTTGTATCTTTGGTAAAAGATTTTTAATCCTTTTAAGACAATTCGCTTGTGGGAAACGCATTTACAATGCATCTCTTTACCATCAATTTTTTCTGTAAAACAATATGTTTCAAGATTGCTTATTGTCAAAGAGTCTATTTCTCCTTTGGGAGTAAGAGCATTAGTCCGCCAACATTGTATGTAAGCATCACGAAGGACACCACCCTGAAAGGCTTTGGGGTATATATATGTACCTTCAAGTTCTCCAAGCTCACGCTGTCCTTTGCAATCTCGTACAGCAGATATAAGTTGTGCATTTGCGCAAAGGGTTGAGAACAGCATTAATAAAATATAAATAAATCTCATGATTGTGAGGGATAATGAAAAGGCGTGCAACCGTTCTTATGCTTGTCTTCTTTTTAGGTTACCGCCAAGTGACCTGCACACACAACAAGCACAGAACAGTCCACGCCTTATGAGCGTGAACCTTCTGCCTCCTTGTCCTCGTGTGTTGAAAATTGGCGGTATTCAAAAAGAAGAGAACAAGAGCATTAAAGCTCAATATCTAAAAAGTATAGAACGGAAACGCTTGGGTTAAAAATTGAGGTTTACCACCTCGTTTTAGTCTCTGTTGAGGAAAGGCTATTCTGAGAACAGCTCAATCCTTAGCGTTTCATTCTTGTGTATCTATCTGTTTCTTATTAAATCAATTTTAAGTTCGACAATCTATTAATTTGCAACTCATGTGATTGGCATATAATCCGCACATAGTACATTGCCTTGCAAAAATAGCCAAAAACCTTGAAATAAAAGAATAAGTTCCAATAAATCAACGCAAAACATACGTAAAAAGGATAAATTTGAACCGTATTTCGTATTTTGCTTGTATTGAGAGTCAAATCCATACTGCGTTATTTTTTTGGACACAAACAGCTATAGTACCCGATTATTGGCTATATTAGTTCCTAAAAGCTTAAATTACAAGGCTACTAGTGGATTGTAAAGTCTAAAAGTTTTATAAACTAACATTCATTTTTGCTGATATTTAATGATGCAGTGTATATATCTTACTCAACTTTTAGACTTTACAGACTACTAATAACAGAACCAGGAATCGTTATATCATTTAACTTTCTACAGAACTGAAAACAACCATCGCTTAAGT
>ENA-ORPK01002912-ORPK01002912.1-human-gut-metagenome-genome-assembly--contig:-NODE-2912-length-11164-cov-2.942119_pt1 | contig 11164 bp, 8 predicted proteins | sample MGYA00242139_ERZ509068 | MGnify/ENA primary metagenome ERZ509068 (study PRJEB26280, sample SAMEA2338687) | human gut metagenome | biome: human gut; feature: human-associated habitat; material: faeces... | reverse complement strand
GATACCTCTCTTTATCAACAATATCCGCCATCGCAAACCACTTCCTGTTTATGGTAAGGGTGAGAATGTACGCGACTGGTTGTACGTTGTAGACCATGCACGTGCTATTGACCTTATCTTCCATGAGGGCAAGGTAGTAGAGACTTATAACATTGGTGGCTTCAACGAATGGAAGAACATCGACATCATCAAGACAGTCATCAAGACAGTTGACCGCTTGCTTGGACGTGCCGAGGGTGAAGACCTCAACCTTATCACATACGTAAAAGACCGTCTTGGTCATGACGCTCGTTATGCAATTGACTCAACAAAGCTTCAGAAGGAACTAGGATGGGAACCAAGTTTGCAGTTTGAGGAAGGTATTGAGAAGACAGTAAAATGGTATCTCGATAACGAGGAGTGGCTTGAGAATGTGACTTCTGGGGATTATCAGGATTATTACAATAGAATGTATAATAGGTGAATTGTCACCTAGTCGCTATGCTCTTTTACAATCCTGAAAAAATAGTTTTTGTCAATTCATTCATTGTATTGACATGATGAATATAAAACAATAAGCATAAATATTATATGATTTCTATAAAAGATAAGCTTCGCGAATTTAATATCCCATTCCAAGAGAATATTTCACTTAAAGAAAAAACTTGGATAAAAATGGGGGGAGGATTGTATCATTATGGATTATTCCTACTACAGCTGAAGGTCTTGAGACTGCTATAGAAATTCAATGTTCTCATAATATAGTTTAAAGAACCAAAACTTGAAATTGAAATAAGAAATGGTAAAAGATAATAATGATAATAATAAGCGAATAGCTAAAAACACACTGTTCCTGTATGTAAGAATGCTCGTAGTGATGGGAGTTACATTATATACAGTTCGAGTTGTTTTAGATGTCTTAGGTGCAGAGGATTATGGTATTTATAATGTTGTTGGAGGTGTTGTCACTATGTTTTCGTTTCTAACTTCTACTATGGTATCGGCTTCTCAGCGTTTTTTTGCATATTCAATCGGAAAACAAGACGATGAAGGTTTGGCAAGATATTTCACAATGTCATTTTGGTGTTATTTAAGCATAGTGTTATTTCTTCTTATTATTGCTGAAACACTTGGTGTATGGTTTGTAAACACTCAATTAATAATACCTGCAAATAGACTTAATGCAGCAATGTGGGTTTTCCAATTTGCTATTGCTTCATTTGTTATGAATTTACTGTCTGTTCCTTTTAACTCTATAATAATAGCTCATGAGAAAATGAATATTTATGCCATTGTGGGTTTAGTAGAGGTCTTGTCAAAATTATTATTAACATATTGCATAGCTAATATACATTTTGATAAATTGGAAGTATATGCGGTCTTAATGTTTGTTATGACTTTTTCTATTAGTATGTTTTATGGTATATTGGGCGTATGGAAATTTAAAGAATGTCGTATAAGAATGCGTTGGTATCCTGAAATATTTAAGGAGATAATGGGATATTCCGGTTGGAGTTTGTTTGGCGCGTTATCAGGAGTCTTTCGAAGTCAAGGTATAAATATTCTATTAAATATATATTTTAATCCAATAGTAAATACGGCAAGAGCCATAGCCTATCAAATCAATAGTGCAATTAATCAATTTGTTTTAAATTTCTTCAAGGCTGTTCAACCTCAAATAACCAAATATTATGCAGCCTCGGAAATACAAGAACTGCATAAATTAATATATAGATCATCAAGATATTGCTTTTTTTTGATTTTATTATTGTCTCTTCCGCTGTTGTTTGAGATGCCATCTATTTTAAGTATTTGGTTAAAGGAGGTACCTGAATATACTGTTCTATTTTCTCGTCTCGTTATTTTGATTGCAATTATTGATAGCACAGCATATCCTCTTCAAACTGCTATAACAGCAACAGGTAGGATCAAAAAATATCAAATAGTTACAGGCGGTTTACTAATTATGAACTTGCCTCTATCATGGTTCTTTTTAAAAATAGGCTTTCCACCTGAAGTTACTATGTATGTAGCATTGTGTATCGCAATTATATCTCAAGTATCTAGAATTGTTTTTTCTAATAAACAGGTAGGAATGTCATTACGAAGCTATTATAGTTATGTACTAATAAGTATGGTAAAAGTATGCCTGCCTACAGTTGTATTAGGCGTATTTATTCATCTTATATTTAGTGGCACAACTCTTGGTGCTTTTATTTCGATGGCGTTAATTGTTTTTGTATCATTGATTATTATTGTAATTGTAGGTATGACAACAAATGAGCGACTTATGTTGAAGAATGTTATTATAAAAAAAATAAAAAGGTAAAATATATGCGTATAGGAATTATAACTTTTCATAGAGCAATAAACTATGGTGCTTTTTTGCAGTGTTTTAGTTTAAAGCATTATCTACAAAAATGTGGACACGAAGTTGAAGTTGTTGATTATTGGCCTAAAGCTCATGCCGACACTTATAAAATAATCACAATTAAAAGAATATCAAACTTAATAATGCATCCACTTTCTTTATGCAAATATTTATTAGGGTGCTCTTTTAGCTTTTATCGTACTCATAAAAGAATTCAGAAGTATCATAGTTTACTTTCTAAGTATTTTAACTTGTCTAAAGATGCCAAATATAAGACTTTATCAGATATCCATGATATGTCTATTGATATTGCTATATATGGAAGTGATCAGATTTGGTGGAAATCAACTATTAGAGACTACGAAGGTTTTGATCCTTTTTATTGGGGGGATTCAATACCTAAAAATATTAAAAGAATTAGTTATGCTGCGAGCATGGGTATTTTGAATGTGAATACAGAAGACAAAAGATTCATAATAGATCATTTAAAACAGTTTGATTATATATCAGTCCGAGAAAATCCACTAAAAGAATTATTGTCCAGGCTTACTAAAAAAACAATACATACAGTTGTTGATCCTGTATTTTTAACAAGTAAGGAAGAATGGGGAAAATATATAGGAAATACACCTATTATAAAAGGAAAATATGTTTTGTTTTACAATCTCATCCGCTCGGATGAAGCTAATAATTTTGCAATTAATATAGCACGTAGACATGGTCTTCAGCTATATGAAATATCAGGAGCAGTAAAACCTTTTGATTTTAGAAAACATACATTGCAGACGTTGGATCCTATGGAATTCCTAAATGCTATCAAATTTGCAGATATTGTAGTAACATCATCATTTCATGGAACTGCGTTTTCTTTGATTTTTCAAAAGCAATTTTATTCAATAGGAATGGGAAAAAGATCTGGACGTGTTGATTCTTTACTTAATATGCTAGGGTTATCTTATAGATTGGTGACTGATAGTTTTTCATTTGATAAGAATGAGGATATTGACTATTCTGTAATAACTCCAAGAATTGCAGATTATATAAAAGAGTCAAAAGAATTCCTTTATAGCTCATTAAAATAGTAGTATGAAAATATTATATGTAACACATAGTAGTGAACTACAAGGTGCTGGCATCGCTTTGTGCAATATTGTTTTAAACTTGCCTTCGAAAGTTAAACCTGTTGTTATTTTGCCTAATCGTGGTCCATTATATGAGATTTTTATGAAGAAAGGTATCTGTGTATATATCCAAAAGATGTATAATGAAGTACTCCCAAAACATAATAAGTTCACAGATATGGTGAAGTTTCTTCCTAGGCTTATAAGGATATATTTCTACAATTTTATAGCTTATAGGGCTATAGACAAAATTGTAAAATCAGAGAAACCTGATATTATTCATACTAATACAGGTGTCCTTCATTTCATGTCTGATATTGCAAAACGTAATAGTGTCCCGCATGTATGGCATATACGTGAATTTCAACGTAAAGGGTCAGGGTATTATCCTTTGGGTGGAGAACGTAGGTTTGTAAAAAAACTTAATGCATTAAATAATTATTGTGTAACTATTACACAGTCGATTTTTGATTATTATCACCTTTCTAATAAAAAAGACTGTGTAATATATGATGGAGTATATAATGAAGAAGTCGTTAGAAATAATAAAAATATTGTTTCTAATAATAAAAACTTTTTTCTATATGTGGGTGCGGTTATGCAATCAAAAGGTGTTGAAGATTTATTACAAGCATTTAATAATATATGTAAATTAGATAAGAGTATTAAATTGTATTTAGTAGGAGCTGATTGGATGAATATAGAAAATCATATATCACATACAGACTGTCCAGATAGAATATGTTATTTGGGATTTAGAAATGATGTGTATGATTTAATGAAGCATGCAGTTGCTGTAATTGTTCCTAGTTTTTATGAAGGATTTGGTTTTGTTGTAGCAGAATCTATGATAAATAATTGCTTAGTAATTGGACGAAATACTACAGGTATAAAAGAACAGTTTGATAATGGTGTAAATTGTACAGGTGGAGAGGTCGGTTTACGATTTAGTTCGATTGAAGAATTAGAAGATTGCATGTTGCAAGCAATAAAAGGCAAATATGATGTTTCAATGAAACAAAGAGCATTTGATACTGCAAAGAATTACACAATAGAAAATAATATACATAACTTAATAGAAGTTTATGAAAGTCTTCAGCATTTTTAAGAATAACAAGTTGTTTGTTTTATTAAGTAGCTTGCTTATAGCAATGATGTGTATGGCAATGTTTACCCAAGCTTCTTCTAATCTAGATATTATGTTTGATTATGATTTTTCATTAAACACATTTAGAGGTGTAACTTTGGGTATAATTTGCCTTGCAGTTATTTCAGTATTTTACTTCAGACCTAAGAAATGTCAAAATAATGTTAGAAGTAGTTTGTTGTATTTAACAATTTTAGTAACAATCTCAATTTTTTTTAATTCAGATGATTTCGCAAATGGTAGTTTTTCGGCATTAAGGTATTCTATTTTACATCTTTTACTGTTCTTATGTTATTATAAATTTGCTTACAATATTGAAGACAAATGTTTCTATTTGTTATTGATAATAATACTTATAGCATTTTCTATTACTTATTATCAAATTCATGAAATAGTTTTTCTTCAATTAAGTACATCATCAATTTGGGTTTCTGCTTATGTCGTTATTCTATTGCCGTTAGTCTTGCTTATACCAAACAAAGTTCTAAGAACTATATGTATTGCAATAATAATAGTTGTTGTATTGACAAATACTAAACGAACAGCATTGATAGCAACATTTTTAGCGCTTTTTCTGTATTATATTATCAATACAAATGTAAAAAATCGTTCATTACTCAATACAATCATAGTATTTGCTTTCCTATTTATTGTTGCTAATTTTGTATTTGACTATTTTGATACAATCTCGGATAATGCTCTTTCTGGAAGATTTAAGGATATGGATCAATCTGATGGAGTAGAAGGTAGAATTGATATATATAAAAAAATTATATCTCTAATAGGGAATTTTGATTTTGTAGCATTACTTGTTGGAAAGGGATATGATTCCGTTGCAAAATATATAGACTATTCTGCGCATAATGATATTCTAGAGGTACTTTTCGATTATGGAATAGTAGGATTGATATTGTATTTACGTTTACATTATTCTATAATTATGCAAACTGTTAGATTGTGGAATAACAAATCACCGTATACAGCATCATTAGCAAGTTCCTATGTGATATTTTTGATATTCACATTGTTCTCTCATGTAATAATCTATATGACATTTTCTTTATTTGCTATAGGTTGGGGATATATAATAGGGAAGGAAGATATTAGACTTCAATGTAATCGATTTAATAATACTAAATAATATGAAAGAAAAAAAGAAAGCAAGAGTAATTGCATTGTATTTACCTCAATTCCATCCAATGCAATTAAACAATGAATGGTGGGGAAAAGGATTTACAGAATGGACTAATGTGGCAAAAGCTCGTCCATTGTTCAAAGGCCATTATCAGCCAAAAATACCTGCAGATTTAGGTTTTTACGACCTTCGCTTGCCAGAAACGAGAGAAGAACAGGCTGCCCTTGCAAAGGAAGCAGGAGTAGAAGGATTTTGCTACTGGCACTATTGGTTAGGTAAAGGTAAAACGTTGTTGGATAGACCTTTCAATGAAGTTTTAAAGTCTGGAAAACCTGATTTTCCTTTTTGCCTTGGTTGGGCAAATCATAGTTGGAGAAACGACCAATGGACTAAATCTCGTGCATTCCAAAAGATAACAACAGCCCTTGAGCAGACCTACGTTAAGGAAGAATATGTGGATCATTTTTATGACGTATTGCCAGCTTTTAAAGACCATAGATATATAACGGTTGATGGAAAACCTCTATTTTTGATCTATTCACCACTGCAGATTCCTGATCCAGAATATTTCATTTCATTGTGGCAAAAGCTCGCTGTCGAGAATGGATTACCAGGTATTCATTTTGTAGGTATAATGTCTAATTTGTTAAGTGTAAAGCAAGACACAGGAGGAAGGAATAAGTTTTACTATGCTAAAACAAATGAACCTGCAGGGCCAAGATATCAACAGGTGATTGACTTAGGTTTTGATGCAGTGAATTCTAGAGGACAGTATAGAGCGGAACTTATGGAAACAGGACATTTAAAGAAGTATATTTTTACAGCTTTAAGAAGGTTATTTAATATCCATATTCTTAATGTTTTCGAATATAAGAAAATTGCAAAAAATTTATTTGTAGAAGAAGATAAATGGGAAAATGTTTATCCTACAATTTTACCAAATTGGGACCGTTCACCAAGAAGTGGTAAAGAGTCTTACATATACAAAAATAGTACTCCTGCAGAATTCAAAAAACATATTGAACATGCATTAGAAATTATAAAAGATAAAAAACCTGAGCACAAAATACTCTTCTTAATGTCATGGAATGAATGGGGAGAAGGTAATTATGTTGAGCCTGATTTAAAATATGGACATGGTTACTTGGATGCATTAAAAGAAACAATTATAGAGAATGAATAAATATCTAATCCGTTTGGATGATGCCTGTCCAACTATGGATCAAGCTAAATGGCAGAGAATGTTTGACATTCTTGACCTATATGGTGTGCGTCCAATGGTGGGCATCATTCCGCATAATGAAGATCCTAAGCAGGAGATAGATGCTCCTGATGAAGAGTTTTGGAATAAGGCGAAGCTATGGCAACAGAAAGGTTATGCTATAGCTTTGCATGGCTATAACCATTGCTATATTTCAGACGAAGGCTTAAAGGGGTTAAATCCTCTTTGGTCTCGTTCTGAATTTGCGGGTGTTCCTTATGAAGTGCAGAAACAAAAGATTCGAGATGGCTTCGAGATCCTTTCGAGTAATGGAGTAAAACCAAAGTATTTCTTTGCTCCAAGTCATACATTTGATGAGAACACTTTGAAGGCTTTAAAAGAATGTTCTGATATCAGAATTATTAGCGATACTATAGCTACAAAACCATATAAAAGAGGAGATTTTATTTTCCTACCGCAGCTTGGAGGTCATTGTGCAGAAATGAAAGTTTCTGGAATATGGACTTTTTGTCTACATCCAAGCACAATGACTGATGAACAGTTTGTTGCTGTAGAGAACTTCTTGAAATTTCATAAAGAAGAATTTGTAAGCTTTGATTCAATAGACACAAAGAATATAAAAGAAAAGAATATATTGAGTAGGATATTGTCGTGGCTATATTTTACAAAAAGGAAAATTAAAGGAATAAAATGAATCTTTTTAAAAAGAAAACAATATGGTTATCTTCTATTATGATAGTATTAGTTTTTGCTGGAGGTTATTGTTTCAAAAACGTCTATTATAGAACTGCTATCATTAGAACTTTTGCAAAGGGCAGTTGGTTTATTGATTCAGAAAAGGATACTATTTATACAATGGGATACTATGGAATCCAAAAGTATCTATATGAAGATAATGAACGTATATCATTATTATCTGAAAATGATAGTTTTTGCAAAAATACACTTATTGCTCGCAGTGCGGTTATTGATAGTAATTATATTTATGTCGTATCTCGTTCATACCTAGGTGGTATAACTGAAACAGGATCTAAAGATTATCATAATGGAGCATTAATTGTTATGCGCAAAAGTGATTTGCATATTGTAGAAACAATACCAGCAGACATTAAATATGTTGAGGGTAAAATAATCAATAATAAATTGGTCGTATCAGGAATATTGGGATTTGATGTTTACGATATTACTAATAGGAAAGCTCCAATTTTAGTACATAAATATCGCACTCCAGAAAGAAGTGAATTTCAAGGTGTAGATACGTTTACTAAGGACAGCGTAGATTATGTGGTTTTTTCCAGATATACTGAAGGCATACAAATTTGGAACGTAACAGATATGCATCATCCGAAAGAAGTGGCATTCGTTCCTACAAATGTAGATGGGTGTATGACGTTTGATGTAACAGTAGATTATCCATTCGTTTATAGTACATTAGCACCTGGTAACGGTTCTTTTAATACGGCTAAAGATCAAAGAGGTATTATTGTATATAATATAGAAGATATTTACAATATCAAAACAAAGAAGATTACAATTCCTAAAGACCAATGGTATAATGTAAAAGTGGGAGATAAGGAGCCAACATTTATAGAAAAAAAAGGAAATTATGTTTATGTGAACTTTGCAGAAAAGGGTCTAGCAGAGTTTGATGTAACAAATCCTTCATCTCCCCAATTTATAAAAACGATAGAGATAAACAACGATGGTGGACACGTACAACCCTTCCATATCTTATCGAATAGAGTGGTGTTAAGTGGAAACTATTGGTGGAAAGATATTTATGTTTATGATATGAATAAATAAGTGGATATGAAGATACTACATCTAATAGACAGAATGAGTATGGGCGGTGCCCAAAGCTTGGTTGTAGAAATCGCAAAAGTACAGAAAGAATTGGGCCATACAGTTGAAGTTATTCAACTGTATGACTCCCCAGACAGAACATTCCCAAATAGGTTGACTGAAATGGGAATACCTGTATCTGCTCTTTCGAAAGGAAGCATGTACAACCCAATGCATATATTTAAAATAAAACCTATACTGAAACAGTATGACATAGTGCATGTACATTTATTCCCCGCACTTTATTGGGCGGGATTTGCTAACTGGCTGAATGGATGCAAAACGCCTCTTATTTATACTGAGCATTCTACGCAAAATAAACGTAGAAACAAATGGTTGTTAAATAAGGCTGATAAATTTGTTTACCAAAAGTGCTTTAAATGTGTGGTGGCTTGTGCTGACAGGGCATTGGAAACATTTAAGGAATATTACCCTAAAGTGAATTCAATGTCAATACCTAATGGCGTAGATACAGAAAAATACATGAAAGCTGTGCCTTATAAAAAGAAAGATCTGATAGGGACAAACGAAGATGTATTTACTGTAACTATGGTAGCACGCTACACTTATCCAAAACGACAAGATACAATTGTTGAGGCCATAGCGCAGTTGCCAGATAAATTTCATGCCATATTGGTCGGTAGTAAAGAAACGGATCCTGAAGCTATCGAGCTTAGGGCTTTATGTGACAAATTAGGAGTTGCAGATAGGGTTCATTCGCTATATATTAGAAAAGATGTACCGCAAATATTAAAGAGTTCAGACGTTGTTTGTATGTCTTCTATTTATGAAGGATTATCGCTTTCGTCAATAGAAGGCATGGCAAGTGGACATCCTTTTATAGCTACCAATGTTAATGGATTGAGAGAGGTTGTGGATGGAGCTGGAGAATTATTCGAACTGGGAAACAGTAACGAACTTGCCACCTTGCTTAAAAGATTGGAAAATGATAAGAGTTTCTATAATACCGTAGCTAAACGTTGCATAGAAAGAGCCAAACAATTTGATATTCATGAAGTTGTTAATAAATATATGGAAGTTTATCGTAAATACTTGAAATAATATGACAAAGAAAAAAATAGGAATAGCAGCCGTTACTTATAAAGAGAATTTTGGTAGCGCACTACAGACATACGCAACTCAGTATACTTTGGAGAAGTTAGGTTATGATGCACGTATCTTTGAGATAAAAGGAGTGCATAGGGAAATTCATATAAAGAAACTTCTTTATTATGCTGGTCGTATGTTTGATCCGGTAGAGCTGAAGTATTTGATGGCTAACTTAAAAAGCCGCTCCAGAAAGTCAGCCTCAGCATCAACCGACCATTATGCTCATGACATGCAGATACGTAAGCAGGTATATGCAGAATTCAATAAGAAATGGAACAAGATGCTTCCTTTGGTTAAAGGATGGAAAGGGCTGAGTAAACAGGCTCAAGGAATGGATGCCGTAGTGGTTGGCAGTGATCAGTTATGGAGACCCTCAAACATTGTGGGATGTTATTTCACATTAGAGTTTGTGCCTGATAATGTAAAGAAGATAGCATTTTCAACCAGTTTTGGTGTTCCTGAATTACCTGCATCTTTGCATAAGCACGCAAAACGTTTTCTTTCACGTATAGAACATATTAGTGTGCGTGAGAATAGTGGCGCAGATATCGTGAAGAAAGAATGCGGACGCGAAGCTACTGTGGTATGCGACCCAACTATGATGCTTACAGCAGAAGACTGGTTGCATATTCAAGACGAGAAGCCTTTTGCTGAAGGAAAATATATACTGATGTATCTGATGGGAGATAATCCAGAACAACGTGAATTCGTAAAGCTGTTGAGCAAGAAAACAGGATGCAGAATAATAGGATTGCTTCATGGAGCCACCTATATAGCTTATGATGAAGAAGTAGTGGATGAAAAACCATACAATGTAGGGCCTTCGGAGTTTATAAATCTTATAAAGAATGCAGAATACGTCTGCACCGATTCTTTCCATTGCTGTGTGTTCAGTATATTGAACTCAACTAAGTTTTTTACATTCCGTAGATGGCCTGACGGAAGTAAATTTTCGGCAAATGATCGACTTTATACACTTCTTGAATTTACTGGACTGCCAAGTCGTATGCTTAAAGGAACTGAAAATGTTGACGTATGTATTGCAGATAAAATAGATTTTAAAGAAGTCTTGAATCGAGTGGCAGAAAAACGAAATATGTCTATGGAATATTTGAAAAAAGCCGCGCCGCGCGCAGCGAGCGTGCCCGTTCTTTCCTCCGTGCAGGCTGCTTTTTTGAGGCGGCCTGCTTTTTTCTCGCGCGGGCGGCTCCCGCTGCGCAGAGGGAGACGGGGCATT
>ENA-ORPK01002905-ORPK01002905.1-human-gut-metagenome-genome-assembly--contig:-NODE-2905-length-11184-cov-2.561596_pt1 | contig 11184 bp, 9 predicted proteins | sample MGYA00242139_ERZ509068 | MGnify/ENA primary metagenome ERZ509068 (study PRJEB26280, sample SAMEA2338687) | human gut metagenome | biome: human gut; feature: human-associated habitat; material: faeces... | reverse complement strand
TCTGCCCTGCATGGACAATGACGATATGCGGCGGGGAAAGCCGAGCTGCCACAAGGCGTTCGGCGAGGGGAACGCGATCCTTGCAGGCGATGGGCTGCTCTCGCTTGCCATGCTCCTGCTCGCCCAGACGAACAACCCCAAAGTGTTTCAGACCGTGGCGCGCGGCGCGCTGAACATGGTATCCGGACAATCCATGGATCTCAATGGGAAGCCGGATGCGGAAACCCTTTTTAAGATCCACGAGAAGAAAACGGGCGCGCTGATCCTGGCTTCGGTGCTCGCGGGCGCGTATACGGCGGGCGCGAATCCAAAGCAGATCCAGTCGCTTTCCGATTTTGCCGAGCGCTACGGACTGTTGTTCCAGATCACGGACGATATCCTCGATGCGACGGGCAATGCGGACACACTCGGCAAGACCGTGGGAAAAGATGCACGCGACGAGAAAGTGACGTTCGTCACGCTGTACGGTCTGGACGGCGCGGTTTCCGAAGCGCACCATGCTGCGGACGCGGCGCTTGAGGCGCTGGAAACGCTGGAAGCGGCAGATACAACGTTTTTGCGGCAGCTTGTGGAGCAAACGCTCCTGCGGAACAAATAGGAGCGCAGCGCCCGAACCCTGCGGCGCGGCAGCATTGCTTGTCAGCCGCTTCAAACTGTGTTAGTATTTTGTAGAAACATGACGCTTTCGACTTGCAGGCTGTAAGGAGAAAGGACGAAATGAAAAATGGCGTTCAGAGCCGCCCATGCCTGCCATCGGCGCGCTCTTCGTGTTTATTTGAGAATTGAGGTTGGAACGTTTTTGACGGAGAATTACCCACTGCTCAACAGCATACGCTCGATCGAAGATTTTCGGCGGATTCCCGACGCCTCTCTAGACGCGCTGGCGGCGGAGCTGCGCGCATACATGATCGAAACCGTTTCAAAAACGGGCGGACACCTGGCGTCGAGCCTTGGTGCGGTCGAGATCATCATCGCCATGCACCGCGTGTTCGACAGTCCGAAAGACCGGCTGGTGTTCGATGTGGGACATCAGGCCTATGCGCACAAGATCCTGACGGGACGGAAGGACGCGTTTCCGACGCTGCGGCAAAAGGACGGTCTGAGCGGCTTTCCGAAACGCTCGGAGAGCGAGCATGACGTGTTCGACACCGGACATGCGTCAACGTCGGTCTCGGCTGCGCTCGGCATGGCGCGCGCCATGCAACTCAGGCACGAGGACGGAACGGCAGTCGCGCTCATCGGAGACGGCGCAATGACGGGCGGACTTGCGCTCGAGGGCATGAACGATGCGGGGCAGGCGAACGTGCCGCTTATCGTCATATTGAACGATAACGATATGTCGATCTCCCCAAACGTCGGCTCCATTCATCGCCAACTGACCAACATGCGCATGAGCCGCGGCTATGTGCGCTTCAAACGGCGCATCGTACGTCTGCTCGATACAGGGCCGATCGGACGGTTGCTTTCCAAACGGATGGAGAGCTTCAAAAACCGCATCAAGAACTTTCTGCTGCCGCATCAGCTGTTTGAGGAAATGGGCTTCACCTACCTCGGGCCGATCGACGGGCATGATACGCATGAGCTTATCCGCGTTTTGACACGTGCGCGCGCATTGAGCGGCGCCGTGCTCATCCATGCCATTACGAAAAAGGGCAAGGGCTACCGGTATGCAGAGGAAAACCCGGAACGGTTTCACGGGGTATCCCGCTTTGACGTTTCGACCGGCATGACAGCGCCCGCAAAGAGAAAGAGCAACTCCGAGGTGTTCGGAGATACGCTGCTTACCATGGCGGGCGAGAACGCGGGGATCGTGGCGGTCACGGCTGCGATGCCGCTCGGTACGGGACTGAACCGCTTTGCCATGCGCTACCCGGAGCGGTTATTCGACGTCGGCATCGCAGAGGAACACGCTGTGACGATGGCAGCGGGCATGGCTGCGGCCGGATTGCACCCGGTCGTGGCGATCTACTCGTCGTTTTTGCAGCGCGCATATGATGAATTGCTGCACGACGTATGCCTGCAGAAGCTCCCCGTCGTGTTTGCGGTTGACCGCGCAGGGCTTGTCGGCGAGGACGGAGAGACGCATCAGGGCATTTACGACATTGCATATCTGTCCACGCTGCCGGGAATGCGTATCTACTCGCCGGCTACGCAGCAGGAGCTTTCGGCGATGCTTGAAATGGCGGTGCTTCGTGCAGAGCCTGCGGCGATCCGGTACAACCGGGGAAGTCTCATGCAGGCGCTCATCCGCACCCCGGTGGAGTTTGGAAAATGGTGTGTCATCCGTCCCATCGCAGCGGTGACCGTTGTAGCAACGGGCTGCATGGTCGAGGAGGCGTTCGCCGCGGTAAAGGACCTGGACGTCGGGCTTGTCAACGCAAGGTTCCTTTCGCCGATGGACGAGGATATACTGAATGCGCTGCGGGAAACGTGCCGCCATGTCGTTACGGTCGAGGACGGGATCGTGAGCTTCGGCGATCGGGTCGCACTGCGGCTCATGCCTGTTCGTGTCACGCGGCTCGGCGTACCGAACGAGGCGATACGGCAGGGGACGGTCGCAGAGCAGAGAGCTTATTGCGGACTGCGCCGTGAGGATATCATTCGCGCAGTACAGGAGGAGATATGAGCGAACGCTTGGATGTAGCAATGGTTGCAAAGGGGCTGGCACAGAGCCGTGAGAAGGCGCGCGCGCTGATCATGGCGGGCGTGGTATACGTGGAAGGCGCCCGCGCGGACAAAGCGGGAATGCCGGTCGGCGATGCAGTGTCGATCGAGGTCCGCGAGAACCCCATTCCGTTCGTGAGCCGCGGCGGGCTGAAGCTCCAGAAAGCGCTGGAGGTGTTCCCGATCCGGCTGGAGGGCGTCACGGCAGCAGACATCGGCGCATCGACGGGCGGTTTTACCGATTGTATGCTCCAGCATGGCGCAAAGCATGTCTATTCGATCGACGTCGGCTACGGTCAGCTCGACTGGTCGCTTCGAAACGATCCGCGCGTGACCGTCATGGAACGCACCAACGCGCGCTATATGGAGGAGGAATGGTTCCAGGAGGCGCCGTCCTTTGCCTCGATCGACGTCTCATTTATTTCGCTCCAGCTCATGCTGCCGCCGTTGTACGATTGCCTCACGGAGAACGGCGAGATCGTCGCTCTGATTAAGCCGCAATTTGAGGCCGGGCGCAGCGAGGTCGGAAAGAACGGCGTCGTGCGCGATGCAAAAGTCCACGCGGATGTTTGCCGGCGTATGGTAGACTTTGCCCTTGCGACCGGCTACCATGTGCGCGGCTTGTCCTATTCCCCCATTACGGGGCCAAAGGGAAATATTGAATTTTTGCTCTACCTCGCGCGATGCGGCGAGGGCGAACCCGTTTCGGAACTGGAACCGGGGCAGGTGGAACGCATCGTCATGCAGGCGCATGAGAATTGCATAAAGTGATCCTTTTTCTGATCGGCAGACACGGAACAGCGTTCGACAGCGCGCATTCCGCTTCCTGAAAGAACGGGTCAAAAATCCCCGTTATATGACAAAAACAGCCAAAATCTCCGACGATCAGCCCTCTTTCCTCGTTTCAATCCCGAATAATACCGCTTGAATCTCCGGTCGAGCCGATGTATAATAGGAGTATAATCTGAATAAACGGAGCGTAGATTCCATTGATCGGTCTGGTTGCGAACCAAACAAGACGCGGCGCATCCGAGCTGCGCGCACGCCTCTGCGATGCGCTTGCAGAACGCGGCATGAAGTTTACGGAATTTTTCGACGTTGCTTCTTTTTCCGCCTGCACGGAGCCGCTCCACTGTCTGATCGTGATCGGGGGCGACGGCTCCATCCTTCGATACGCGGAAGCCGCATCTGAGAGAGAGATTCCGCTGCTCGGCGTCAACGTCGGGCGCATCGGCTTTCTTGCGGAGTTAACGGGCGAGGAGATCGGCATGGCGCTTGACCGGCTGCGTGCCGGCGACTATATGACGGAGCGACGTATGATGCTGGCCTGCACGGTCAACGGCGGCGCCGAGCGGCATTGCCTGAACGATATCGTCGTATATAAGCGCAGTTTTTCCGGCGTGGCCGAGATGGAAGTCGCCATCGACGGAAAATCGTTTGGCACGGTGTTTTGCGACGGCATGATCGCAGCAACGCCGACCGGCTCTACAGGATATCTCATTTCAGCAGGCGGCCCGGTGCTGATGCCCTCCATGGAGGCGATCGCGATCGCACCGGCATGCCCTCATACGCTGCACATCCGACCGACCGTGGCCTCGGCAGATGCGGCGATCACATTTCGAATGCATGCCGACGGCATGGTCGCGGTGGACGGCGAATGTACGGACTATCTCTGCGCCGGCGATGTCGTCGAGGTCAAAAAATCAGAACGCAGCACGTTGTTCATCCGGTTCGGCGATACGGATATATTCCGTCTGATCCGGGAGAAACTCGCATAATCGGCTCGATCCATATACCGGCAAACTTATGTTCTGAACATGGAAGGGAAACGCAAATATGAAATCGAAACGACACGCCATGATTACGCGCCTGATCGCCGCGCAGAATATCGAAACGCAGGAGGAGCTTGCCGGCATTCTCCGTGAGCACGGGTTTTCCGTGACGCAGGCGACCGTCTCGCGCGACATCAAAGAACTGCGGCTTGTGAAGGTGCTGACCTCGGAGGGACGATATCGCTATGCAACGGTCGAAAAGGCCGAGGCGGACATGCAGGAGCGTTTCATTCAGATGTTCACAAACTGTGTGCTCTCGGTGAATTCGGCGGGCAACCTGATCGTGCTCAAGACCATTGCGGGCAGCGCTTCCGCAGCCTGCGAAGCGGTGGATTCTCTGAAATGGCCGGAGATCCTCGGCACGATCGCGGGCGATAATACGATCTTTCTTGCGGTACACGATGTAAAAGCCGTGCCGGAGCTTGTGCGGAAGTTTCAAAAGATGATGAAATAAGGCGGGAGGAGCGCCATGCTGCGTCGCATTCATATTCGAAACATTGCGCTGATCACAGAGCAGGCCATTGAATTTGACGATGGCTTTTCCGTGCTGACCGGCGAAACGGGCGCAGGAAAATCCATCATCATCGAGTCGTTCAACTTTGTGCTTGGCGAACGCGCGAGCCGGGAGCTTATCAAGTACGGCGCGCAGAAAGCGTCGGCCGAAGCCGTGTTTGTCATTTCGGAAACGGAGCCCGCGGCGGCGATCCTCCGCGAGATGGAACTGTATCCGGAGGACGGCGAGCTCGTGCTGTACCGCGAACTCAGCCAGACGGGAAAAAATGTCTGCCGCGTAAACGGGACGCTTGTGGGAACCGCAATGCTGAAGCAGATCGGCGATGCGCTCATCGATATTCACGGACAGCACGCGCATCAGTCGCTGCTCGATCCGAAAAAACATCTGGCGCTGCTCGACCAGTTTGCGGGCGCGGAGACTTTGCGGCTGAAGCAGGAAACGGCCGAGGCATATCATGCCTATACGGAAGCAAAGCGTGCGCTCGACGGGTCCGTTATGAACGAACGCGAGCGCGCGCAAAAGTGCGATCTGTACAGCTATCAGCTTCAGGAGATCGAAAAAGCCGAGCTTCGTGACGGCGAGGAAGAAGAGCTGCTCGACGAGCGGAAAAAGCTTCAGAATGCGCAGCAGATCATGGAAGCGCTGGCAGCCGGCACGGAGGGATTGTCCGGCGAGACGGGCGCTTTGACGGCATTGACGGAAACGTTGCGGCAGCTCAATGGGATCCGCAGTTACGGCGAGGAATATGAGACGCTTGCGGATAAACTTCAAGAGAGCTACTATGCCGTTGAAGATGCGGCGTATACGCTGCGGGACCTGCGGGACGGCTTTTCCTATGACCCGCAGTCGCTCGACTCCATTGAGTGGCGGCTCGAGCTGATCTCGCAGCTCAAGCGGAAATACGGCGCAAACATTGCGGAGATTCTGGCATATGCAGAAAAGATCGGTGAAGAGTATCAGCAGCTATTGACGATCGAGGAACGCCGCGATCAAATGCAGGCGGACTATGAACGGGCAAAAGAACGGTACCTTGACGTTGCGGGCAAGCTGTCTAAGGAGCGTCATGCTGCGGCAGCACGTCTGAAAGCGGCGCTGCTTCCCGAGTTGTCCGATCTCGGCATGCCCGGCGCGGCATTTGAAGTGCAGATCGAGCGGATGAACGGCGAGGCGCCGTCCGCGACAGGGTACGACGCGGTGGAGTTTTTGCTCTCCGCAAACCGCGGCGAGCCGATCAAAGCCCTTGCGCGCGTTGCCTCCGGCGGCGAACTGTCGCGCATCATGCTTGCGTTCAAAACCGTGCTTGCGGCCGTGGATGGCATTCCGACCATGGTTTTCGACGAGATCGACACCGGTATCAGCGGAAAGATCGGAACGGTGGTCGCGGAAAAGATGTCCGAGATCGCCAAACGGCATCAGGTGCTTTGCGTTACACATTTGGCGCAAATCGCCGCATACGCGGACGCACATTATTTGATCGAGAAACAAACCGAGGACGAGCACACGCGCTCCTCCACGGTTCGGCTTGATGCGGACGGGCATTGCCGCGAGGTCGCAAGGATCATGGGCGGCGAGACGGACGACGGCGTGGCGCTGCTCCATGCTCGGCGGTTGATCGAAGAGGCGGAAAAGAAAAAATCCTCTGTAAAGACAAGGTAATTTGACGACAGTTTTGACGAAACGCGGCGTTATTTCTCCCTGCGCCGATAGAAGCGCAGCCTTTGCGCGGCATAGTTTTTCTTCCTTTTGCACAGTCTAAGCCTGTTCACGAGCGGAACAGATTTGATGAGCGAGAGGGCGAGACAAAGGTTGAAACGCCGGTTCTATACGATACTTTACAAGACTGCGGCGCTGCTCGCGATCAGGCTGCTTGCAGCATTTCATTATTCCAAACCAATGTGTGCGCTCCGGGCGCTTCCGCAGACGATCCGTATATCCGATGCGCAGCGTCTCACGGAGATCTTTCCGGCGTCGAATGCCGCAGCGCTCCGCGTCGATGCGCAGACGGCTGAGCGCATCTCGGACGTATCCGACACGCTGTATACGTTTCGGCTGTTCGGCAGGATCCCGCTCAAGACCGTAAAGGTCGTACGCACGGACGATGTCCGGCTCATCCCCGGCGGCAGCGCCGTGGGGATCACGCTGCATACGGCCGGCGTGCTTTTGGTCGGGCTCGGCGCGGTCGAAACGGAGGAAGGGCTGCAAAGCCCCGCCGCAGCTGCAGGGCTCGCAGCCGGCGACCTCATCGTTTCCGCGAATGGGGAAACAGTGCAGAGCGCACGGCACTTTTCTGCGCTCTCCGCAGCGTCGGGCGGAAAACTCAGTCTTATCGTCCGCAGGGGAGACGCTACGCTCGCCTTCACGGTTTTCCCCGTTGAGGACAGCGAGGAGCATGTTTACCGCATCGGCGCTTGGGTGCGCGACAGTACGGCGGGCGTCGGAACGCTGTCGTTCTGTTCCGCGCAGGGAGACCGATTCGCTGCGCTCGGCCATGCGGTGTCGGACGTCGATACCCAGTCTACGCTTACGGTCGGCAGCGGACGCCTTTTGCGCGCAGAGATCGTGGATGTGATCCGCGGCGCCGCAGGAGAGCCGGGAGAGCTGCTCGGCGTGTTTTCCGCAGACGGCCGTTCGATCGGAACGATCGAAAAGAACACGGAGTTCGGTGTTTTCGGTACGCTGGAAAACGCGGATGGCCTGCTTTCGGCGGAGACGGTGCCGATGGCATACGCATATGAAGCGCATCTCGGAAAGGCGACGCTGCTTGCGACGGTCAGCGGAAGCGAGGTCGCCGCGTTTGACTGCGAGATCACCCGCGTGAACACGCAGCAAAGCCCGTCGGTCAAGGGAATGATCGTGACGGTAACGGACGAGAGGCTGCTTTCAACGACCGGCGGTATCGTGCAGGGCATGAGCGGAAGCCCGATTTTACAGGATGGCAAGCTGCTCGGCGTAGTCACCCACGTATTCGTCAATGACCCGACCAAGGGATATTGCATTTATGCGGAGTGGATGGCGGAGCAGATGCGAAAATAAAGGGAGTAAAACGAGTGGGGGGGCTATCAATTGAAGAGAAAGCTTTTGATCGCGACGGAGAGTTCTGCGGACATTGAAGGCTTATCTGCGGCATTTGCGGACTTGGAAGAGATCGAGCTGCTTGCGCCCAACGGCGATTGCGACGCGATCATTGCCGCAGTACAGGCGGGCGAGGTGGATATTCTCCTGATGGATCTGTTGTTGGAACACGGCGACGGCATCGTGGTGCTCGAGGCGATTCAAGCCATGGAAGAACGCCGCAGACCGATGACGTTTCTCATCACGGCGTTCACCAATGAGCGGCTGCTGTATAATCTGCGGGATAAGATCGACTTCTGCTTCGCGAAACCGCTCGTGTACGAACGCGTCGCTTTGCGTGTGCTGCAATTTTTGCAGCCGGTAGAAACGCCGGATCTGGCGCGGCTTCAGGAACGTTCGCTGAGCATGTCGATCTCCGAGGCGCTTTTGAAGCTCGGCATCCCGGCACATTTGCAGGGATACTACTATCTGCGGGATGCGATCCATATGTACGCAAGTACGGAAATGCCGCTGAAGCTGCGGATTACGGCGGACGTCTATCCGGCGATCGCGGATTATTATGCGGTCACGCCGCTTGTCGTAGAAAACGCGATGCGCAACGCGGTCGAGTATGCGTGGACATACGGAAACCTTGAAGAGATTCAGCACTATTTCGGATATACCGTAAACGAAAAACACGGAAAGCCCGGCAATGCCGAGTTTGTCATGCTCATGGCGGAGCATCTCAGAGAGGATCCCGTGCCGTGCTGCGATGAACACATGCACTGACGCATGGAATACGCGCGTACAAGCCCGCATAGGAATCACTATGCGGGCGTTTTTTATGCAAAATCGGGGGCGGAATTTGTTCCGGCGGGCGATCGGCCCTGCGGGAACGGTGTTTTTGCTGCTTGCGGCCTTCGGGGTATCCGCCGGGCTCGCCTCGCTTCAGGCGGCCGGCGAGGGCGGCGTGCTTTCAGAGACGCTTACGGGCGGGTGGTCCGCAAACTATTTTCGCAGCATCGCTTTCGCCGCGGTCAATGCGATTGCCTGGAGCAGCCTCGTGCTGGCGTCCGGCCTGCATCCTGCACTGCTGCCGATTTGGCTCGCCGCAGTGCTGATCCGGTCGTTCTCCACAGGGCTTGGGATCCGGTTCGCGCTTGCTTTGCGGCAGAGCGCTGGCATATCGGCGCTGCTGCTGATCGTGACGCTATTCCCCCTGTTTCCCGTAGAGTTTGCGCTTGGAAGCCTTCCGCTGCAAAGGTGGACGTCGAAAACGCGCGGGGAGGATCCGGAACGATACCTTGCGGCGGGGTTGCGCCTTACCTTTCTGCTCGCGGCGCTTTCGGCAGGGCAGGGGGCGCTTCAGACCGCATTGCTGCGCGCCGGACTTCCGGCCTGATTGACTTCCTGCGGCAAGGAATGGTAAACTGTGCATGAGGTGAGAATCATGAAAAAACGAGTGATCTTGATCGTGCTGGACAGCGCGGGCATCGGTGCAATGCCGGATGCCGCGGAATTTGGGGATACCGGCTCGAACACCATCGGAAATATCTGCCGCGTGCGCGGGAAGCTCGACGTACCGAATATGGATAAGTTGGGCCTAGCGCATATCAAGGGCAGCACGCTGCCCATCATTTGCGCGCCGACGGAAGGCAGCTTCGGGCGCCTTGCCGAGCGGACCAAGGCGAAGGATACGACAAGCGGGCATTGGGAAATGGCCGGGCTTTCGCTTGACACGCCGTTCCGAACCTATCCCAACGGTTTTCCGGATCGGATCATCCGCGAGTTTGAACAGAGGATCGGAAGAAAGGTACTCGGCAACTGTGTTGCGAGCGGCACGCAGATCATCCAGGAACTTGGCGACGAGCATGTGCGCACGGGTAGTCCTATTGTGTATACCTCGGCCGACAGCGTGTTCCAGGTCGCGGCGCACGAGGAGGTCATCCCGCTTGCGGAGCTGTACCGTATCTGCGAGATCGCGCGGGAAATGCTGCATGGCGACGATCTCGTCGGCCGCGTGATCGCAAGACCCTTCCTCGGCAGCAACGGGAATTATACCCGCACGGAGAATCGCCGTGATTACGCCATCGAGCCGACCAAGGATACGATCCTTGACGCACTTACTGCGGAAGGGCTCGAAACGGTCGGCGTCGGCAAGATCGAGGACATCTTCTGCAAACGCGGCATCACGACCGTGGATCATACAAAGAACAATACGACCGGCACGGCGGCGGCGCAGCGCTTCATCGACAGCGGCGAGGGCAGCTTCGTGTTCGTCAACCTTGTCGACTTCGATATGCTTTACGGTCATCGCAATGATGTGGAGGGGTACGGAAAAGCGCTCGAAACGTTTGACACGGCCCTGCCTGCATTGCGGGCGGGACTGAAGGAGGGCGATATTTTGATGATTACGGCAGACCACGGCTGTGATCCGACGACGCCCAGCACAGACCATTCGCGCGAGTATATTCCGCTGCTCATCACGGGCACGCACGTGCGCAAGGGACATTGCATCGGCACAAGGGATACCTTTGCGGACATTGGCGCAACGGTCTATGAATACCTAACCGGAAAGCAGTGGCGCGAGGGCAGTTCCTTCCTCCGGGAGATATGGGAGGACTGAGACGTGAATGCATATACCGAAATCATCGAGCGCGCGGCGGAGATGCTGCGGCCGCTCACGGGCGGGAACTGTAGGATTGGATTGATCCTCGGCTCCGGGCTCGGCGGATACGCGGACCGTCTGGATGATCCGCGCAGTCTTTCTTACAGCGAGATCGAGGGCTTTCCCGTATCGAGCGTACCCGGACATGCGGGACGGTTCGTTGTCGGCGAACATGCGGGCAAAACGGTCGTCGTCATGCAGGGCAGATTCCATTATTATGAGGGATATCCGGCCGCCATGCTCGCACTCGGCGTTCGCGTGATGAAGAGTCTCGGCGTGGAAACGCTGCTCGTGACGAATGCGGCGGGCGGCGTGAACGGATATAAGCTTGAGCTGAATTTCCAGGATGATGAGCTGGATGCAGAGAGATCGGTCAACGCATACAATACCATAAAGGACTGGGGTGCACAGGTTCTGCTCGGCTGTGTTACCAGCGGCTGCTGTATTGCAGTTAC
>ENA-ORPK01002899-ORPK01002899.1-human-gut-metagenome-genome-assembly--contig:-NODE-2899-length-11206-cov-4.072729_pt1 | contig 11206 bp, 10 predicted proteins | sample MGYA00242139_ERZ509068 | MGnify/ENA primary metagenome ERZ509068 (study PRJEB26280, sample SAMEA2338687) | human gut metagenome | biome: human gut; feature: human-associated habitat; material: faeces... | reverse complement strand
AAAAGGCACGCGACATCAAAGGAACGGACGAAAACATCATTGCCATCATTGGCGACGGGTCGCTCTCTGGCGGCGAAGCGTTTGAGGGACTTGACGAGGCTTCGGAACTCGGAACGGGCATCATCATCGTGGTGAACGATAACGAGATGTCGATATCAGAGAATGTCGGTGCGCTCGCACGCTACCTTGCCATTGTCAGAGCGAAGCCCGAATACTATCGCTTCAAGGCGGGCACCGAAAAGGCGCTCAACAGGATACCGATAGTCGGCAGATCGCTGTCAAATCATCTTTTTAAGCTGAAAACCGCGCTTAAAAATATCCTGTATTCCAGCTCCTTCTTTGAGGATCTGGGCTTCAAATATATCGGCCCCATCGACGGCCACAACATAAACCAGCTCTGCGAGGCTATGGACAGCGCCAAGATGATAGCCGCCCCCGTGCTGATACACATCAACACGTTAAAGGGCAGGGGCTATGACTACGCGGAGCATTCGCCCGAGAAATTCCACGGCATTTCACGCTTTGACCCCCACACGGGCGAGCCGCTGTCGGTCGGGGAGAATTATTCCTCCTTCTTCGGCAAGGCGATGTGCTCCTTTGCCGCCAAGGATAAGCGTATCTGCGCCATCACGGCGGCGATGACCCTCGGCACGGGGCTTGAGGAATTCTCGACAAGATACCCCGAGCGCTTCTTTGACGTCGGTATTGCCGAGGAGCATGCGGTCACCTTTGCGAGCGGGCTTTCGGCGGGCGGGATGCTGCCTGTCTTTGCCGTGTATTCAACATTTTTGCAGCGTTCGGCGGATCAGCTCATCCATGACGGGGCGCTTCAGCGCCGCAAGCTGATAATCGCCGTTGACCGCGCGGGCTTCGTCGGCGAGGACGGCGAAACGCATCAGGGGCTTTTTGACGTGCCGCTGCTGCAAAGCCTGCCGAATACCACGGTGTATTCGCCCGCGACCTATGAAGAGATAAATTCGGCGCTCTACAGCGCGTTCTATAAAGATTCCGGGCTGATAGTCATACGCTACCCGAGGGGCAGCGAGCCGGAAGAGGCAAAGGGGCTGCCCGTGCCCGACGAGGTCGATCTCTTCGGCGATTCGGCGGCGGACACGGCGATAGTCACCTACGGCAGGCTGTTTTTCAACGCCCTCAGGGCGCAGGAGATCCTTGCCGAGAGGGGCGTTAATGTTAAGATAGTGAAGCTCGCAAGGATAAAGCCGCTGCCCGAGAGGACTTTTGAATTCCTCGACGGCTGCAAAAAGGTCTTTTTCTTTGAAGAGGGCATGAAAGGCGGCGGAGTCGGCGAGAGGCTCGGCAGCGAGCTGCTCGAAAAGAGATTTAAGGGCAGCTACACGGTGACGGCCGTGGATAACGAATTTGTCGCTCATGCGAGCGTCGGCAGGCAGCTTGAGAAGTATTCTCTCTCCGCCGAGGGCATGACGGCAGTCATTGATAAGCAGGTGAAGCGATGAGTGATAAAATGCGGCTTGACGTGGCAGTGTTTGAGCGCGGGCTTGCAGAGACGAGGGAGAAGGCAAAGGCCCTCATCATGGCGGGCAGCGTCTATCTCAACGGTCAAAAGGCACTCAAGGGAGGCGCCGCGGTCAAGGATACGGATATAATCGAAGTCAGGGGAGCGGTCAATCCCTATGTCAGCCGAGGCGGGCTTAAGCTGCACAAGGCCGTGCAGAATTTCGGCCTCTCGCTCGAGGGCTGCGTCTGCATGGATATAGGCGCCTCCACGGGCGGATTTACGGATTGTATGCTCTCAAACGGAGCTGCCAAGGTCTACGCCATCGACGTCGGCTACGGCCAGCTCGCATGGAAGCTCAGGTGCGACGAGCGCGTGGTCAATATGGAGCGTACCAACTTCCGCTATGTGACCCACGAGCAGATCCCCGAGCAGGTGGATTTCGCCTCGGTGGATGTTTCGTTCATCTCGCTTCGCAAGATATTGCCCGTTATGAGAGAGCTTCTCAGGGACGGCGGCAGGGCTGTGTGCCTTATCAAGCCGCAGTTTGAGGCGGGCAGAGAGAATGTCGGCAAAAAGGGCGTCGTGCGCGACCGCGCGGTGCATGAGAGCGTGGTAGCCTCGATAACGGAATTCGCCGTCGAGAGCGGCTTCAACGTCTGCAATGTCGATTTTTCACCCATCAAAGGACCCGAGGGGAATATAGAATATCTTATGCTCGTTGAGAAGAGCGACAGCGCCGCAATGCTCTGGCAGGGCAGCGCCGCCGAGCTTGTGGCGGCCTCTCACGAGCAGCTTGATAAATAAGACCGAGGGAGAGAGATAAATGAGAATAACTCTGATACCGAATCTCACCAGAGAAGCGGCTCTGAGAGTAACTCACCGCGTCTGCGCGAGCCTTGACTCGCTCGGGGCAGATTACAGCTTTTTTGAAGAGAATAAAGCGCCGTTTGACTCGACCAAGGCGAGTTTCCTGCCGCCCGATGAGGCGCTGGCGGGGTGCGACGCGGTCATTGCCGTCGGCGGCGACGGCTCGATAATCCACGCCGCAAAATACGCCGTGATGCACGGCAAGCCGATACTTGGCATAAATGCGGGCAGGCTCGCCTATATGGCGGGGCTTGAGGATGACGAGCTTGACCTGCTGCCGAGGCTCATCGACGGGGATTATACGCTTGACAGGCGCATAATGCTCAAGGCGAGCGTCATGGACGGCGATAAATGCCTGAGCAGCGATTTCTGCGTCAACGACTGCTTCATTACAAACGAAGAGAAGCAGCGCATGTCGCTCATTGACGTTGCGTCCAACGGCAGGGTGTTCAACAGCTATCTTTGCGACGGCATTGTGGTCGCCACCCCGACCGGCTCGACGGCATATTCGCTCTCGGCCCGATAGTCGACCCGGAGCTTGAGAGTATGCTGCTCACCCCTGTCTGCCCGCATTCCCTTGTTGACCGTTCGCTGATATTCGGGGCGGATACGGTCATAACCGTCTCCTCCGCAGAGAATGAGCGGCTTTGCTTCTCCGCCGACGGCGTGAAGCCTCAGATCATTGACAGGGGCTGCGTCGCAAGGATAGAGCGAGCCGAGCCGACTGCGAATTTCATCAGGATAAAAGCCGACAGCTTTATTGATATAGTGTATAAAAAACTGGCGCAGAGGCGCTGAGAGAGGATGAAATCAGTGAAAAAACAGAGACATGAGGCGATAATCCGCATAATCGAGCAGAATTGCCTCTCCACCCAGACCGAGCTTCTCGATAAACTGCATGAGGAGGGTTTCAACACCACTCAGGCCACGATATCAAGGGATATCAAGGATCTGCGCCTTGTAAAGAAGGTCGACGAGCTTGGCCGCAGCCGCTACACCGTTGACAGCGGCGAATCGGGCGAGCTGCTCGGCAAATACAGGAGCATTTTCGGCCACTCAGTCATCTCCGCCGACTATGCGGGCAACACCCTTGTCGTCAAGTGCTACACCGGCATGGCTAACGCAGCCTGCGCCGCCCTTGACGCCATGCATTGGGAGGGGCTTGTCGGCACTCTTGCGGGCGACGACACCATCTTTGCTCTTTGCAGGACTCCCGAATTCGCTGCGAAGATGAAGAACGCCATCGACGAAATCATTGCTTGAGAATAGAGGTATTCAGCTATGCTCACCGGTCTGAAGATCGAGAATATTGCCGTTATAGAGAGCGCCGAGCTGGAGTTTGACAGCGGGCTGAACGTCCTGACGGGCGAGACGGGCGCAGGTAAATCAATCATAATAGACTCGATAAACGCCGTCCTCGGCGAGCGCACCTCGAGGGAGCTTATCCGCACGGGGGCTGAGAGCGCACGGGTATTTGCGTGCTTTGCCGATGCAGGCAAGGCGGTCGAGGCTGTGCTCGAGCGCAATGATATCGAGCCGCAGCCGGACGGGACTCTCGTGCTCAGCCGTTCGCTGAGCGCGTCGGGGCGCAATTCCTGCCGCGTCAACGGCTGCCCCGTCACCGTTTCGGTGCTGCGTGAGATAGGCTCGGGGCTTATCAATATCCACGGTCAGCACGACGGCCAGGCGCTGCTCATGCCCGAGCGGCACTGCGGGTTTATTGACTCCCTTGCCGAGAATTCGGCGCTCAGGGCGGAGTATAAGGCAGTTTTTACTCAGCTTGTCGCCGTCAAACGCAAGCTCGACTCTCTCTATGACAGCCGTGATGAGAAGGAGGCAAACCGCAGCTTCCTCGATTTTCAGATAAACGAGCTTACCGCCGCCGACGTGCATATAGGCGAGCGGGAGGCTCTTAATAAAGAAAAAGAGCTGCTGCTCAACGGCAGCAAGGTGATTAAGGCTCTCGGCGGGGCGTATGCAGCCCTCGGCGGTGAGTCCGGGGTCGCCGTAGGCGCGGAGGAATGCGCTGCCTTGCTTGAGAGCGCAGCCAAATTCTACCCGGAGGCGGAGGAAGCCGCCAAGACTATGCGCGGGCTTGCCTATGAGCTTGCCGACTGCGCCGCGGGGGTGCGCGACCTTGCCGAGAGTTTTGAATACAACCCCGAGAGGCTCTCGCAGATAGACGAGCGCCTTGACGCCCTCTACCGTATCTCGATGAAATACGGCGCGCGGGAGGAGGATATCCTTGCGAAGCTCGAGAGCCTTAAAAAGGAGCGAGCGGAGATAGAGATATCCGGCGAGCTGATAGCTGAGCTTGAGCAGGAGCTGTATGCGCTGTCGGATAAGATCAAAATTCTCTCCGCCCGATTGACCGAGAGCCGCATGAAAGCGGCGGCGGAGTTTGAAAAAAGAGTTGCCGAGGAGCTGGAATTCCTCGATATGCCCAAGGTGCGATTCGTCGTTGACCGCAAGCCGACGGCGCTGACCTCAAAGGGTGCGGATTCCGTTGAATTCCTCATCAGCGCGAACCCGGGGCAGGAGCCTCGGCCGATAGCCAAGACCGCTTCGGGCGGCGAGCTGTCGAGGATAATGCTTGCGATAAAAAATGTGCTCTCGGATAAAGACGACGTCGGCACGCTGATATTCGACGAGATTGACACGGGCGTGAGCGGCTCGGCGGCGGAGAAGATCGCCCTGAAGCTCTCGCAGGTCTCGAGGGGGCGGCAGGTCATCTGCGTCACCCACCTTGCCCGCATAGCGGCGCAGGCGGACAGGCACATGAAGATTGAGAAGACCGTCCGTGACGGCGGCACATTCACCCGCGTCAGCCCGCTTTCGTTTGACGAGAGGGCGGCGGAGATAGCGAGGATAACGGCGGGCGGCAGCGTGACCGCCCTACAGATAGAGACGGCGAAGGAAATGCTCGTCAATGTTCAAAAAGCGGCGGAGGAAATGCGATGAAATTCGGAGTTTGCATAGGAACAAATGTTGAAAATATGCGGTATGCCAAGTCGCTCGGCTATGATTATGTCGAGGTGCACTGCCAAGAGATAGCTAATAAGCCCATTGAGCATATAGAGGCGATGAAGGCGGTCTGCATGCCGATCTTGGCGGCGAACTGCTTCATCGGTATGCGTGTCATCGGTCGTGAACGTGACGATGCCGCCATTACAGAGTATTTCGGCAGGCTCTTTGACAGGGCAGCGTATCTCAGTATAAAATATCTCGTTTTCGGCTCGTCACAGGCAAGAAGAATAGTTGACGATGAGCCGATGAGTGTTCCCGAGGCAAGGGCGCAGATCGCCGATTTTCTCAAAAGCCTCGTTGTGCCCTTTGCGGAGAAATACGGTATGGTTATAGCTATAGAGCCGCTGCGTCCGCAGGAGTGCAATGTTATAAACACCGTTGCCGACGGCGTTGAGATAGCCCGCGCGGTGGATTCGCCATATGTGAGGGTGCTGGCGGATGTGGCGCATATGTATACCCAGGGCGAGAGCCTTGAGTCGCTCGCCTTGCTCGGCGAATGGCTCGTCCACGCCCACACCTCAAACCCTGCGCCCGACCCCGCGCTCGGCAAGAAGAGAATATACCCCGCCGCTGCCGATGAATTCGACCAGCGCAGCTTTATCGAGCCGCTTAAAAGGGCGGGCGTTGAGCAATGCTCCATAGAAGCGGATGTTATAGACTTTAAGACAGACGCCAAAAATGCATATGAAGTACTCAAAGAGCTGAGGTAAACCGCTCAAACCACTTGACAAATGCGATAATAATAATGTATAATCAAAATAATGGCACTGACGGGAAGAAGTAACCGTGCAGCACGCTTCAGAGAGCCTCCGGTCGGTGAGAGGGGGCAGCGGGCGGCGAGTGAAATACATCCCCGAGCCGCTGCGCCGAACCGGTAGTAAGCGCAGCCGGGAGCGCCCGTTAAAGCGTGAGGGTGATCTTCACCCGCTGAGGGGGCTTGCCGTGAGGCGGCTTCAAATAGAGGTGGTACCGCGATAATTCGCCCTCTGTCAAATTGTTGACAGAGGTTTTTTATTTTTTGATCGCTCTGTCAAACGGCGACTGCGTTATCACGCAGACATGAAAATTACCGAAAGGGAGAAAAGAAAATGCAGATTTATGAAGAACTTGTTGCAAGAGGACTCATTGCACAGGTCACAAACGAACCGGAGATCAGAGAGCTTATCAACAGCGGCAAGGCGAAATTCTATATCGGCTTTGACTGCACGGCGGACAGCCTTACAGCGGGTCATTTCATGGCTCTTACCCTTATGAAGCGCCTCCAGATGGCGGGCAACACCCCCATCGCCCTTATCGGCGGCGGCACTACGATGATCGGCGACCCCAGCGGCCGCACCGATATGAGAAAGATGCTCACGAGGGAGGATATCCAGCATAACGCCGATTGCTTCAGGAAGCAGATGGAGCGTTTCATCGAGTTCGGCGAGGGCAAGGCTCAAATGGTCAACAACGCCGATTGGCTGCTCGACCTCAACTATGTCGAGCTGCTGCGCGAGGTCGGTACCTGCTTCTCGGTCAATAATATGCTCAGAGCCGAGTGCTATAAGCAGAGGATGGAGAAGGGTCTCTCCTTCTTTGAGTTCAACTACATGATAATGCAGAGCTACGACTTCTACTATCTGTTTAAGAATTACGACTGCAATATGCAGTTCGGCGGCGACGATCAGTGGTCAAATATGCTCGGCGGCACGGAGCTTATCAGAAAGAAGCTCGGCAAGGACGCCCACGCAATGACCATCACTCTGCTCACCGATTCTCAGGGCAAGAAGATGGGCAAGACCGCCGGCAACGCCGTATGGCTCGACCCCAACAAGACCTCGCCCTACGAGTTCTATCAGTATTGGCGCAATGTCGCCGACAGCGACGTGCTCAAGTGCATCCGTATGCTTACCTTTATCCCGGTTGAGGAGATAGATAAGATGGATTCATGGGAGGGCAGCCAGCTCAACACCGCCAAGGAGATCCTTGCATATGAGCTTACAAAGCTCGTCCACGGCGAGGAGGAGGCCGAGAAGGCTCAGGCGGCCGCAAGGGCGCTCTTCAGCGGCGCGGGCGACCTCGATAATATGCCCTCCACCAAGCTAACCGACGACGACTTCACCGACGGCGCGATAGATATCCTTGCCGTGCTCATCAAGGCGGGCATCACCAAGTCGAGAGGCGAGGGCAGGCGCCTTGTGGAGCAGGGCGGCGTCTCCGCGGACGACGTTAAGGTGACGGATATCGCAACGAGCTTCACCAAGGCCGCTCTTGCGGAGAAGCCCGTCGTTATCAAGAAGGGCAAGAAGATATTCCACAAGATCGAAGCGTAAAATATTATTTGTAATATAATATAAAGAGAATAAAATTGAAAAGGAGATATGGTGATGAAAAAAGCAGTCAAAAAAGCAGTCGGCATCGCCGCGGGCGCAGGCCTCGGATACCTTGTGATGGGCGAGCTTATCTACGAAGCCGTTCTCAATATCAAGGTCAACGACGCCATCAACAAGACCGGGCTTTTTGACAAGCCGGAGGAAAAGGAATTCTATGATAACTGCAAGGTCTACCAGGATTCCCTAAAGTGGTTTGACAGCCTCGGCATTGCCGATACCGTTATACCCTCGAGGATAGGCAAGGACACCAAGGCAAAGGTCATCCTTGCAGATGAGGAAACCGGCAAATGGGCGATAGTCATCCACGGCTACACCTCAAGCCCCAGAGGCATGGCTCACTATGCTTGGAAATATCACACAATGGGCTTCAATGTCGTTATGCCTCATATGGTCGGTCACGGCCCCGATAAGAGAAGCCATTGCTCCATGGGCTATTATGACCGCTTCATCATCCTTGACTGGATAGATTATATTGTCGGCCTTGACCCCAAGGCAAAGATACTTATGCACGGCGTTTCAATGGGCAGCGCCACCACCATGCTCGTCACGGGCGAGGATTTGCCGTCGAACGTTGTCGCCGCCGTTGCCGACTGCGGCTACACCAACTGCTGGGATGAATACGCCTCTCAGATGAAGGCGATGTTCCACCTGCCGCTCTTCCCGTTCCTGAATTCGGCTAATACCGTATCAAAGCTCCGCAAGAACTTTGATTTCAGGGATTGCTCGCCGATAGACGCCGTGGCTCACTCCAAGACCCCGACCTTCTTCGTCCACGGCGACAGCGACACCTTTGTGCCCTACAGCATGATGAAGCCGCTCTATGAGGCTTGCTCCGCCCCCGATAAAGAGATGCTCACCGTCCACAAGGCGTTCCATGCAAACAGCGCATTTGAGGATACCGAGCTTTATTGGAACAAGGTAACGGCGTTCCTCGATAAATACTTCAAAGAGGATAAAGTCGCCGCCACTGCATAACTTATAAAAGGCTGCGTCAACAGGCGCAGCCTTTTTCACACAGGAGGAATAAATATGAAAGTCAGCGAAATACCCTATGAGCGCTACACCGTCGAGCAGGCGAAACAGGCGGCGCAGGGGATAATCGAGAGGATAAAGAACGCCCGCACCGCCGAGGAGATAAAGGCGGCGAGGAATGATTTCAACGCCCTGAGCGAGCAGATAGAGACGGCGTCCTCGCTCGCGAACTGCCGCTTCACGCTCAACACGAGGGATGAATTCTATAACGCCGAGATGGATTATTACGACTCCGCGGCGCCGCTCTTCGCCAAAATCCAGAATGAATACGAGCGGGCGATGCTTTCGTCGCCTCTGCGCGCCGAGGCGGAGAGGCTGATAAATCCCAGAGTTTTCAAGGCGTTTGAGATATCGCAAAAGACCTTCTCCGACGACGTTATCGAGGATCTGCAGGCTGAGAACGCCCTTGTCACCGAGTATTCCAAATTCATGGGTGAGCTTGCATTTGAATTCGACGGCGAAAAGATGCCCCTCTCCGTGCTCAGAGGCAAGCTCGAGGATGACGACAGAGAGGTGAGGAGGCGCGCCGCCGAGGCTATCGGCAAAACTCTCGGCGAGAATTCCGACACGCTCGATTCCATATTCGACAGGCTCGTCAAGATAAGAACGACCGTCGCCCGCAAGCTCGGCTTTGATAATTTCGTGGAGCTTGGCTACTGCCGCATGGGCAGGGTGGATTACGACAGCGCCATGGTCGCCGAGTTCCGCCGCAGCGTGGAGCAGGATATCGTGCCCGCCGTCGCCGCGATGAAAGAGGATATCAGGCGGCGCATGGGCTTTGACCGCATTATGTATTATGACGATGCGGTGAGCGTTAGCGGCGAGATGCCGAGGCCCGTTATCGACGAAAAGGAGATATTCCGCAGGGCGCAGAAGATGTATGACGAGATGGAGCCGTCCATAGGCGAATTCATGCGCCGTATGCAGGCGGCCGAGGCGTTTGACGTTGAGGCGCGCGACGGCAAGTGGGGCGGCGGCTACTGCACCACCTTCCCCGCCTATAAACAGCCGTTCATCCTTGCAAATTTCAACGGCACGAGCGGCGATATCGACGTTATAACCCACGAATTCGGTCATGCTCTGGCGGCGGATATCATGTTCAAATGCAGCGAGCCGGATTACCCCGTCGGCATGGAGACCCACGAATGCCACTCGATGAGCATGGAGTTCCTCTGCCACAAATGGATGGATAAATTCTTCGGCGACAAGGCGGATAAATACAGATACAAGCATATTGTGGACGCCTTTTCGTTCATTCCCTACGGCACGATAGTCGACGAATTCCAGCATATCGTCTATGAGAATCCCGACCTCACCCCCGCCGAGAGGGATGCAGAATACCTGAAGCTCGAGAAAAAATACAGACCCTATCTCTCCCTTGAGGGCATACCCTATCTTGAGAATGGCACCCGCTGGCAGTATCAGATGCATATCTACGAGAGCCCGTTCTATTATATTGACTACTGCCTTGCCCAGTGCGTTGCGCTCGGCTTCCTCGGCCTCTCAAGGGCTGATTTCGCCGACGCGCTCGATAAATACCTCGCCTTCCTCAGAGCGACGGGCAGCGTTTCGTTCGGCGAGCTGGTCGAGGGTGCGGGGCTGAAGCCGCCGTTTGAGGCGGGCGCTCTCAAGGAGATAGCCGCAAGCAGCGCCGAGGTCATCCGCGAAGTCGAGAAAAAGATCTGAAATGAGGACTTTTTATGTTTAAGCTGATCCCCAAAATAATCTCCGCCGTTATGGCGTTCATAATCTCGCTTATGCCTATAGGCTCGGGTAAGCCGCAGCAGAAATGCAGCCCCGAATTCAGCGGCACGTTTTTGCAGTCGTGGATGAGCAGCTCGTGGGACGATGCCCGCTGGCAGACCGAGATAGACAATATGCGGCAGGCTGGCGTCAAATATCTGATTTTGCAGGACGTTGCAAATAAGGCGTATAAATCCTCGGGCGGCGGCTGGACGGTATATTACGACACCGACCTTGCCGTGTTTGAGGACGCTGCAAAAGCCCCCGACGTTATCGAGGCCGCGCTGCGTAACTGCAAGGGCACGGATATCAAAGTATTCGTCGGGCTTGCGATGTTTGACGATTTTTGGACCGAGGGCGCAATGACGGGGCAGTATGCCGAGATGTGCGCCGTCGCCGCGGATATGGCAGAGGAGATATACGGCAAGTATTACTCACGCTATTCTGAGAATTTCTACGGCTGGTATTTCACGCCAGAATTCAATAATATCCTGACCTGCCAGGTCAATATCGGCGGCATGTGCCGCGGGCTGAATGAAATAATCGCCCGCATTGACGCGCTCAATCCCTCGCTGCCGCTGCTGCTCAGCCCGTTTTACGCCCGTTACCTTTACTGATGTGCGATAAAGAAGTAATAGAAGTGTAAAAAATTTTGCCGTTCCTATCCGGCACTTGCGCATTGTGTCGG
>ENA-ORPK01002896-ORPK01002896.1-human-gut-metagenome-genome-assembly--contig:-NODE-2896-length-11212-cov-3.276598_pt1 | contig 11212 bp, 14 predicted proteins | sample MGYA00242139_ERZ509068 | MGnify/ENA primary metagenome ERZ509068 (study PRJEB26280, sample SAMEA2338687) | human gut metagenome | biome: human gut; feature: human-associated habitat; material: faeces... | reverse complement strand
CTGCGGCCGGAGCCGCAGGAAGTCCTCATCGATGCCGTGCCGCTCGACAGGTTGCCGATGCCCTCAGAGTCCATCATCAAGGGCGACGCGAAGTCCGCTTCGATAGCGGCGGCCTCAATCATCGCCAAGGTCACGCGTGACCGCCTCATGGACGAGTACGACAAGGTCTATCCGGAGTACGGCTTCGCGCAGCACAAGGGCTACGGCACGGCGCAGCACATCGAGGCGCTCAAGAAGTACGGTCCGTGCCCGATTCACCGCCGCTCCTTCGAGCCAGTGCGTTCGCTCTCCTACGACTTCGACGGAATCTGACTGCAGGTATCGGACTGCTTTGCAGGATGCTTGACTCTTTCTCGCTCAGCCCCTATAATAAAACTATACGAATCGTTTGAAAATTACAGGGAATGTGGAGAGAATCATGGACACGACGAAACTTGGCCGTCAGGGCGAAGAGGCCGCGGCCGTCTTTCTCAAGGAGGCTGGCTACGAGATTCTTGCGCGCAATTTTCGCACGCCGCGCGGGGAAATCGACATCGTGGCCGGCACTGGGCAGACCGTGGCCTTCATTGAAGTCAAGACGCGGCGCACGACGCGCTTCGGTCGGCCAGCGGCCGCTGTCGATTACCGGAAACAACAGAAAATCATCCAGTCTGCGCGCTGGTTCTTGCGGCAGAGACATCTCGACGGTTGTCTCTGTCGTTTTGATGTCATTGAGGTCTGCGTCGCAGGGGAGCGCTGGGAAATCCATCACCTGCCCGGCGCGTTTGAGACGTGAGCATTTTGCAGGCCACCTGCCTTCTCGAGCGGAAAAGCAGAACGGCAGGCGAGTCGTAGAGATTGGGGGGATTGCGATTGTTTGCAAGATCATTTGGCGGCACGACGATGGGCGTCGACGGGCTCATCATCGCCGTGGAAGTCGATTCGGCGGCGGGACTGCCTGCTTTTGATATCGTCGGGCTGCCGGACACGGCGGTGCGTGAGTCGAAGGAGCGCGTGCGCACGGCCATCCGCAACTCCGGCATTCAGTTGCGTCAGGAGAAGGTCACGATAAATCTCGCGCCGGCCGGCATCCGCAAGGACAGTCCCGGCCTCGACCTGCCAATCGCCATCGGCCTCCTCGCAGCGTACGGCGTTGTGCCGCAGGACTCAATCAAGACGTCGTTCTTTGCAGCAGAGCTCTCCTTGGAAGGGGAGTGCCGCGCAGTGCATGGCATCTTGCCGATGGTCATTGCCGCGCGAGAGAAGGGGCTGACGTCTGTCTTTGTTGCGCGCGGCAATGCTAACGAGGCGCTGCTCGTCGAGGGCATCACGGTCTATGTGCTCGACCGGCTCAATGAGATCGTGCAGTTCCTCAATGGGCAGGAAGCGCTTGCGCCGGCTGTGCCGTCGGAGGCAGAGGAGCGGCCTGTACTCTGCGATGACTTCGCCGATGTGCAGGGGCAGTTCCAGGCAAAAAGGGCGCTCGAGATTGCGGCGGCGGGCGGTCACAACCTGCTGATGATCGGCGTGCCGGGGTCCGGCAAGACGATGCTCGCACGCCGTTTGAGTTCCATCTTGCCGCGCCTCTCGCGCGAGGAGGCGCTCGAGGTCACGAAAATCTACAGCATCGCGGGTCTTTTGCCGCAGGGCGGCGGCCTTGTGCAGGAGCGCCCGTTCCGCAGCCCGCACCACACGACGTCGATGGTCGCGATGATCGGCGGCGGCAGTGTGCCGCGTCCCGGCGAGGTCACGCTCGCGCATCACGGTGTCTTGTTCCTCGACGAGCTGCCGGAATTCTCGAAGGCGACGCTTGAGGTCCTGCGGCAGCCGTTGGACATAGGCTGGCGATGCAAAGGACTTCTCGCACCGCAAGAAAGCCCGGAGGATATTTCCTCCGGGCTTATTTTGTTACTTGAATTTGATTTTGAAATCCACGATGTACTTATGACCGTAGTTGAAGTCGCGGCGCAGGACGTCTACACGCTCGACGACTGCCAGCACGACGCGACGACGGGCTGCAAGATCTACAGAGCAAGCAGCGACAGCCGCGCATATATCACTTGGGGCGATCTTCTTCGGCTCGCGTGACGACTTGGCGCGCAGATCTGCAAGTTCAGATTGCAGGCGCAGCTCCTCAGTTTTTAGGGCAGAAAGCCGTTCGGTCGCCTCGGATTGCGTCAGTAGAGATTGCGAGAACCAAGACATGATGGCCTTTTTCTCTCCGGCAATCTTTTCAAGCCGCCGGGCGATCTTCTCCGGCTTTTCTGCGGCGGCAGGCCGGGAACCTTTTTCGGCGACGTTCTCTCCGATGTACTTTTCCAAAGCGGCAGGGCTTTTGCATATCCGTTCGAGGACGTTCCAGAAAAGGTCATCTGCCACCGGCACTTCCATCAAGCGAGCCGGACAGTAAGACGGGGCTCGGGCCGCCCCACACTCATAGAACCGCCTACCGCGCTTTCCGCCGCCGGATACATAGATGCGGGAGCCGCAGGAACCGCAATATGCGATACCCTGCAGTAAGGCGACTTTTTCATTGCGCTTCCAGACCTTGTATGTGCGCTGGCCGGCTTTTATTGCAAGGGCCTTCTCGTGCATCTCGGCGGGAAGGATCTGCGGGCAGGACATTTCAATCCATTCTTCGCGAGGACGGGGCAGACGCTTTTCGGAGCGCGGCCCCGTCTTTTTGTGGTATGTTGTGTTGGCGTAGTAGCGCCCTGTATAGTGTGGCCGGGAAAGCATGTTGCGCACGCTTGACGGGCTCCATTTTCTGCCCGTAGGGCTGGGGATGTTATCGGCGTTCAGGATGTCGGCGATGGTTTCGCAGCCGCCAACACGCTCGACGACGTAGAGCTGGTACACGCGGCGCACGACAGCAGCCTCCGCTGGGTTCACGACATATGAGCTGGATGCGCGGTCGAAGTCGTATCCGTAGATGTGGGAATCACAAATAGCCTTACCGGCGCGCAACTTTGCGCGCTTGCCGCGCATGGTTCGTTCGCGGATCTTCGCGCGCTCGTACTCTGCGAATACACCCTTCATCTGATAGTTCATCTGCCCCTCAGGGGAGCTGTCGAAGCGTTCGAGGACAAAGACAGGGGAAACCCGGGCCTTCTCCAATTCCTCGGTTATGATAAGCTGGTGGATCAGCTTGCGGGCCATCCGGTCGGGGTCGTGGAAGATCACGACGTCATAGAGGCCATCTGACACGGCATCACGCAGGGCATCTAGGCCGGGGCGTTCAAGAAAGCCGCCGGAATAGCCGTCGTCGATGTATTCTTTTATGACGGTTGCCCCGATCTCTTTGGCTTTTGCTCGACAGGATTCAAGCTGCGTCTCGATAGAGTAGCCATGTTCGGCCTGCCAGTCAGTAGAGACGCGAGCGTAGATTGCGGCATTCACGCGGCAGGGCCTCCCAGAGCGCCCTCAGGCGTCACGACGGATCCGCCATAGGCATTTATATACGCCACGGCGGCGGCGCGTTTCTGCGCGTCCTCAGAGAGCACAGAGGCACGATCTACAAGCAGCGCATCACACCGGCGGGACGCCACAGCAGCGACGGCATCGGCTGGAACGTCGAAAGGCTCGTAGTTGCCAGCACCGGCATAGTCAGACAGGCGGCAGAAAGCGTCGAAGCTAGACGACAGGATAGCATACTTCATGTTCGACACCTCACTTTCGGAGCGACTGCACAGCCCAGAATTTCGACAAATCCTTGTCGAAATTCTTATAGTTGACGGAGTCCCAGTCAAGCGCAGCAGCACGCTTGGCGTCCATCGTACATTTCATTATCGTTTGCCCCGACATATCTTGCGTGAAAGTCGTCACCTCAGACACGGGGAGGCCCGAGGCGTAGATGGCCTGTATCATCTTTCCTGCCTTCATCAGCTCAGCAGAGCGAAAGCCTGACTGACTTTTGAAGTACGGCAGGACAATCAGTTTCCCTTGACCGGCATTTTCTTTACCCATATCTTCGTTCACTTCGACGCGCACAAGCTCGTCACCAGAGGACAGCGACGCGCGGCAGATCTCTTCGAGTTGTTCCTGTGGCGTCTTTTCAGCGGCAGGGGCCGCCGGGACGTTTGTTTCTTCTTGCGCCGTCTCTACCGGCTGATTTTTATCCGGGACAGGGATTGCGAGCAAGGCGGCAAAACCGACGACGAAACAGGCAACGGAGAGAATGCCAGCCCGCTTTTTGGGCCGCTTGCGCAGCGCGCAGACAGTGAGCCATACTAGACCGGCGACAAGGCCAGCGAAGCAGAGCAGGAAAACAGGTATAGCCATAAAAAACCTCCCGTGAATCTTGATATAGAGCAGGATCTCGCGCGGCAGGAACGGCGTCACTTACTGCTGCCGGTTGCCTCTTGAGCCTTCTTGAACTTTAGGTAGCTGTAGAACTGTTCGAGCTGGGCACGGGTTTCCGCGTCCTCACCGGCTATCGCCTCGGATAGCCTATCTGATGTACGCCGGGGCGGGCGCTCGTCATCCGTGGCCCCAACAAGCCAATCAACAGAGACGCCCTCGACGCGGGCAATGCGGGCCAGAGCATCCGTGCTTGGCTCTCCTGCGCCGGACAGCCAGCCGCGCAACATCCCCAACGTAGCGCCTATGCGTTGAGCGTACAGCTCCCGCGTGAACCGCTCACCAGCCGCATCACAGCGTAGGCGATGGCGGTTGAAAAGAGTTGTGAGCCTCTGCTGAAAGGTTGCAGACGGCACTTTTTTCATATGAACACCTCCTCTACCAATATATCATATATGGACATTTTTTATCAAAAACGGGTAAAAAAAACCCAAAAAGGCTAAAAAATCTCTTTACTTTTGCATACGGTCGCGGTATAATTCACACTGAGGTTAGAAATTAACCAAATACGGTAAAAAGTAACCACATATGGAAAGAAGGGATAGCATGATTTCTGTCAAAGGCGAGATCGCCCGTCGGAACCTCAAGTACAAAGACGTTGCGGCGGCGGCAGGCATCCCTGCGACGACGTTCTACCGCAAACTCGGTAGCAACGCCTTCTCCTTGGCAGAAGCCGGGAGGGTATTCAACGCCATTGGTGTGAAGATGGTACTCGCAAGCGCGGCAGGCGCGAAGAAGTAATTTTTACCTTGAAGCGGCTATTTTTCAGCCGCTTCGGTTAGAAAGGAGCTGTTGATGGTTAAAATCGAGCACGGCGGGGGCACAGCACGCGTAACTGTTGAGAACTTATCGAACAGGGCGCGGGACAGCTTCAACAAGCACCTCGCGGCAGAGCTGTACAAGAGCTGGAGGGAGGGCACGAATGACATTCAGAGAGCGGATCCAGCAGAGAAATCTGCGGTATAAGCGGCAGGAGCAGCGCATCAAGAAGGGCCTTCTGGTCGCTTTCGTCATCGGAGCGGCGGCTGTCTCTATCGGATTGACGGAGAGTGCGGAGCCGGAATACACGGTGAAAGAATACACGGTGAAGCCGGGGGACACGCTGTGGGGCATCGTAGACAAGTATCAAGAGATCTACGCACCGGACACTTACATACTCGACTACAAAGAGGAGATCATGGAGTGCAATCCCGGATTGCGGGAGCGGCACGGGCAAATAAGCCCCGGGGACGTCATCAAAATCAAAGTCAAGAATGGGAGAGGGTGAGAGCGTTGAAGATTATTCGAGCAGTAAGCCCGTTCGGGTGGAAAGTAATCTTTGGGACAGCAACAGTTGCAGCCCTTGTTTTCATCCTTGCCTCTATTCTTTCATAAAGAGGGAGGGGACACCATGAACGAGAGGTTCGCAGATCTGGCATTTGCGGCACGAATGAGTGCAGGGCTCACAAAAGAAAGCGCAGCAGAGATACTCGGAGTATCGCCGCGCACCCTCAGCTACTACGAGAGCGGCAGGAAGATACCGGATGAAGTTGTTGCAGGGATGGTTCGGGCATACGAAAGCCCGGCCCTCGGCTACCACTTTTTGAGTAGTGAGCTGGGAACCGGGCGGATCCTTCTTCCGCGCGTCGAATTGGCAGGAGTTTCCTCGTCGGCGTTGCGGCTTAGAGTTGTGATGAATCAGGCAGAGCAATTCGAGAGCGATCTTGAATCCATCTGCTACGACGACAAGATCACCGCAGATGAGCAGCAGGCTTTTACAGAATGCTTGCGGCATCTGATGGAGCTTGCGGCAGCATGTATCGGAGTATCTTTGATAAAGCAAAAGCCCCAATCCGGAGGCAGCCGGATCGGGGCGAAAAACGAAACCGAAATGAAGTTTCATAGGCATTATACCACGAAAGGAAGAAAAGCGAAATGAAGTTGACAAAAATTTTTGTTGAGCATTTCAAGGGGCTCGACAATCTCAGCATTCAGCCGGACGGCAAGAATATCGTCGTTCGTGGCAAGAATGGCACAGGCAAGACGACAGTAGCGGACGCATACGCTTGGTGCGTGACTGGCAAAGGGTTCGATGGCAAAACAATCGATACGCAGATCAAGAAGCGCGCAGCAGACGGCAGCACGCCGAACGACGGAGGCGTAGAGCATACAGTTGAGGTTGAGTACGAAGTTGACGAAAACCACTACGTCACGCTCCGCCGTGAGTTCAAGGAAAAATGGGAGAAGCATCGTGGACAGGCAGAAAGCGAGTTCAGAGGACACACGGGTACCTACGCCGTAGATGGTGTGCCAATGTCGAAGAAAGAGTACGAGCGCAGGGTCGCCGATCTGATGAAGGGCGACACATTCCGGCTCCTTTCCATGCCACTCCATTTCTGCACCGCGACGAAATGGCAGGATAGGCGCAAGACGCTTGTCAAGATGTGCGGCGATGTGACCGACGAAAGCATCATCTACGGGAATCCAGAGCTGAAGCCGCTCAAAGCCCTTCTCGACGGCAAGAGCATTTCCGACTTGCGAAAAGTCTTGCAGAGCAAGCTCAAGAAAACCAACGATGAAACAAAGACCATACCGGCGCGCATCGACGAATTGAGCGGCATGATGCCAGAGGACGCCGGGCAGCAGCGAGAAGCCATTGAAGCAGAGCTGGACAGCTTGATAAAGCAGCAGGACGAAAAGCGTGCAGAACTTGTACGCATCAAGAACGGCAGGGAGATTGCCGAAAAGCAGAAAGCCTTCGCAGAGATTGAAAGACGGTTGGGCGGCATGAGGGCCGACTACGACGCAGAGCGCAAGCACAAAGAGCGGGAAGCCGCGGAGGCAGAGCATGGCATCCGTAGCGAGATTGAGCGCCTCGGTAGCGACATTGAGCGCGATCAGAAGCGCATCGCACAGTACAAGCAGTTTGCTGCGACGCAGGACAAACTCGCGGCAGATCTTCGGGAAGAGTGGGGAGCCGTGCACGCGCAGGAGTTTTCCGGCGAGATCAGCGATACTTGCCCTTACTGCGGCCAGAAGCTCCCTACTGAAAAGCTGGAAGAAGTCACCGCAAAGGCGGTCGAGGACTTCAATATCAAGAAGGCGCAGCGCTTGAAAGAGATCAACACCAAAGGAAAGCGCATTGTTGAAAAGAAAGCGCAGGATCTCAACGACGCAGCAGAGCTGGAAGAAAAGAATGTAGCCCGACAGGCACGCATCGACGAACTTTCTGCAAAGCTCAATGACAGTGCACCGGCAGAGGCGGTTCCCGACATCGAACAGCAGCCAGAATACATCGACTTGGCCGGTCAGCAGAAAGAACTCAGTGCGGAGATCGACGCGCTGAGAGAGCAGACAGCCCCGCAATGCGAGAAGGTTAACACGGAAATCTCCGCGTTGACGCTCGACATTCAAGCCCGGCAGGAAAAGCTCAGTGCAATCAAGCAGACGGAAAGCATCAAGGCCCGCATCACTGAACTCAAAGAGCGAGAAACGGAGCTTGGGCGGATTTACGCGCAGCTCCAATCGCAGCTTTTCTTGACGGAGGAATTTCTGCGGGCCAAGGTTCGGGCAACCGAGGATAACATCAACAGCCATTTCAAGTACGTTCGCTGGAAGATGTTTGAACAGCGCATCAACGGCGCACTCGAAGAATGTTGCGAGCCGTTGATTGACGGCGTGCCGTTTTCTGACGGTTTGAACAAGGGCAACAAAATGAAAGCCGCGCTCGACATCGTGAATGCACTCAGCAAGTATTACGGCATCTCGCTCCCCGTCATTATTGACGATTGCGAGAGCTACACGAGCCTGCCAGAGATTGACGCGCAGGTAATCAAGCTCATTGCCGACGGGGAGCACGATTCCCTCGACGTTGAGATAGAGGATTGACAGGATCTATACAGGAGGATTTGAAAATGGCAAACGATATTCAGGCAGTAAAGAGCGCCCCGACGGTTGCGCCTTCGATGGGCGTAACGGCAGGGTTCAGCAGCGCAGAAGGCTTCGAACTTTTGCAGCGCATGGCGCACATGTTCAACACCTCGACGCTCGTTCCGCAGGAGTTCCGCGGGCCGGACAAGTTCGGCAACTGCGTCATCGCGCTCAACATGGCGCAGCGGCTTAACGCAGATCCGTTGATGGTCATGCAGAACCTTTACATCGTCTACGGAAATCCGGCATGGAGCAGTAAATTTTTGATTGCGATGTTTAACCAGTGCGGGCGCTATGAGAGCATCCATTATCGCGAGACCGGCAAGAAGGGCACGGATTCGCAGGGCGTTGTCGCGTGGGCGAAAGAGAAATCGACCGGCGAGGTCATCGAAGGGCCAGAGGTCACGATCAGCGTAGCGAAAGCCGAGGGCTGGTTCACAAAGAATGGCTCGAAGTGGAAGACGATGCCGGATCAGATGTTGCGCTACCGCGCGGCGGCATGGCTCATTCGCACGACGGCTCCGGAACTTTCTATGGGATTGCAGACGCGCGACGAAGCCGAGGACATCGGCCCTCGCAACATCACGGACGAAGTGGACGCGGCGCGGAAAGAGATCTCTCGCAAAGCGAATGCGGAGGTATTCGTTCCGAAGAAACCTGCTCCGGCAATCCAACCGGGCGTGAAACTCACGCAGGAAGAAATTGAGGCGCGTACTGTTCCGGCAGAGCCGGTGAAAGAAGCAGTACCGGCAAAGGCAAAGAAAGCTGAACCGGCGCAGGTTCAGGAAGAATTGGAAGGGCCGGGATTCTGATGCTTGATATAGCGGTTTACGCAAGCGGCAGCAGCGGGAATTGCTATACGGTGAGTGACGGGGAGACCGTAGTCATGCTTGATTGCGGCCTTCCGTTCCGCCGTATCGAGCGGCTGACAGGGTTTCTTCTGCCGAAAGCTGTATTCGTCACGCATGAGCACAAAGACCACTCCAAGGCGGCGCAGAATTTTATGCGGCGCGGGGTTGATGCTTACATGACGGCGGGGACAGCAGCAGCCCTCGGGATTGAAGCGCAGCATCGGCTGCACATTCTTAACCCGATGGAGCAAACGACGGTCGGCAGGATCACGGTCAGCGCATTTCCGACGCAGCACGACGCAAGAGAGCCTTGCGGCTTTCTCCTCGACGACGGGGACGACCGCGTACTATACGCGACAGACACCTACTACATCAAGTACCAATTCCCCGGCGTCACGAAAATGCTCATAGAAGCAAACCATAGTTACAAGATCTTGGAGGAGAATGTGGGGGCACACATCCTCAACAAGGTATTAGCAGAACGGCTTATCAAGAGCCATTTCAGCATCGAGAATGTACTCGCGTTCTTGCGGGCGAACGACTTGTCGAAGGTCAAAGAGATCTGGCTCATACACTTGTCGGACGACAACGCTGACGCCTGGCAATTTGCACAGATGGTTGAAGCGGCGACCGGGAAGCCGGTTTACATCGGAGGAAGATAGAATGGCAGAGCAGAGCTACGAAATCAAGAAAATCAAAATCATCGAGAGCTTGGACAAGATCCAGATTGAATACACAAACACGCGGGACACAGGGAAAGACGATCTCAAAGGCATCTTTTCCGAAAAGGCCGCACCGGAATTTTACGACGCAATGAAAGCACTGACCGGCTCAGTTGCAAACATCATCGAGGCCCCAGAGCTGGCGCAGCGACTCAAGCCGTTTGCCGTCACGTTCCACTACAGCAAGGATGGGCGCATGGGGGCAATCATTACCGCAAAGCTTGAGCTGCCGCAGGCGCAGACAGAGACCGTCATCAATACGCCGATGCGAAAATGTGCACCGGACGACAATGCGGTCGGGACGTTCTTTACGCCGACGACTGAAAAGCGGCTTTGGGCGCTGGAAGCAGAGGCTCGCAAGTATCTTTGCGGCAAGCGCGCGCAGACGAGCCTTTTCGATGGCGATACAGCCGGACAGGCGAACGATGAGACGGAGCAGATCTCAGGTGGCGCGCATGTGATTCCGTTCGGCGGCGCAGCGCGGGAAGCGTAACCATGTGGGCCGGACTTATGCGGGGGGGGTGATGTAAATGGCAAGACCGCCAAAGACCGGGCTCGAATATTTTCCGCTTGATGTAGACATCGCAGAGGATGAAAAAATTCTCTACCTTGAATCAGAAACTGGGCTGGAAGGCTTCGCAGTATACGTGAAGCTACTGGCGACCATTTACCGCAGCGGCTACTACATTATGTGGACAGAAACCCAGCTCGGCATCTACTCAAGGAGGTTTTTTGTAGACAAAAACACCCTCTCAGCTGTAGTTTCTGTATGCAATAACATCGGATTATTTGACAAAAATCTGTTTGAAAAATACAGAATTTTGACGTCGCACGGCATACAAACCCGCTATTTACTTGCCTCGGAGCGTCGGAGCAGCGTTTCGATGATTGAGGAATTTTGCTTATTAGATAGCGAGCAGACGGCGAAAAACAAGAAAATCAAGCTCATTCCGGCACCTAAACAGGTTTTTGTAGACAAAAACGCCCTCTCAGCTGTAGTTTCTGTATACAATAACTCTCCTGATGCTGGGGTTATGTCAGCAGAAACAACACAAAGTAAAGTAAAGAATAATAATGTTGTTGTTGTTACGCGCGCACGCGCGCGCGATATAGAAGAAGGAAATACGTCAGAAGTGTTTACCGCCTTCTCGAACAACATACACCCGCTCACAGGGGAGATCGAAGCAGACACACTCGGAGATCTTCTCGACCACTACGGGAAAGAGTGGGTGCTCGAAGCGATAAAAGAGGCAGCGAAGAACCACGGTACCAGTGTGAAGTACATCGAAGCCATCTTACAGGCTTGGGAGCGGAACGGGTTCAAGGCGCCGAAGAAAGGAAGGGGCAACCGAAATGGAAGATACATTCAAGGCAATTCTGGAGCGGATCGCG
>ENA-ORPK01002889-ORPK01002889.1-human-gut-metagenome-genome-assembly--contig:-NODE-2889-length-11237-cov-2.552406_pt1 | contig 11237 bp, 8 predicted proteins | sample MGYA00242139_ERZ509068 | MGnify/ENA primary metagenome ERZ509068 (study PRJEB26280, sample SAMEA2338687) | human gut metagenome | biome: human gut; feature: human-associated habitat; material: faeces... | reverse complement strand
TCAGTTTTCTTGAGAACATGTTTAAAAGCATTAATAACCTTTTGAACAGCTTTCTTTAGCCATCCCGTAATTTTTTCAGTAATTGATTCTTTAATAATTTTTCCATCAGTATCTTTCTTATTAAGATAAATTTTTTCTGGTGGAGCTTTTTTCTTTTCTTCTTTAATTACATTTGCACCATCAATAAGAGCTTTTACAGCATTACCTAAATCACTTGTTTGAGCTTCGCAGAGATTAATAATATCAGATAATAATTTTTTAACTTTTTCTGCATCAGCTTTTACAGTAACTTCATCCTTTTCAACAACTTTTGAAAGTTTTACCACTGAATTTTTACATTCAATAATTCTTGTACGAACTTTATCTGCATCATCAAAAAATGTTGTTCCAAATTCTGCTTTAATAAGATCAGAACGTCTATCATATTCTTTCTTATTTTCATCAATTTGCTTTTTATATTCTGTAAGTTCATTAACAACCTTTGTAACTCGTTCTGCTAACTTTCCAGATACAACAACAGTTACCGAATCGGGATTACCTTTTTTATCATTTTTTTCTTTATATTCAAGGTCTTCTCTACGACCTTCCATAATGATACTATTAAACAATTCTTCAAATTGTGAATTCATACAAATATCCTTTAAAATTTTATATAGATCTATTTATCTAATTTAAATATCTTTAATTTTTACTAAATATTGTTTCCAATCATTAAATAATTCTTTATGTTCATTGTGCAAATAATTGAAAAATAGTAATGGCCCAGAATCATTTGGATATAATTTTAAATATTTTTTAAATAAATCGGAAGAAACAAAGTCTTTATCTGAAATTGATTTTAGAATAAAGTTAAAATATTCTGTTGCTGTCATTTGATTTTTATAGAATTTACGATATAGTGCTTCCATTTGATGAAAGAAATCAACTTTTGCATATATTGAAAATTCACGTTTTTGCATCATATATTCAAATTGTTTTAAAAAACTTATTGGAAGATTATCTTTTGTATGTTTTCCTAAAACAAATTGAAAATAATGTGCAAGTTCATGTGATATGGTTTTTCCAGTGCATTTATCAGTATTTAACATCATAATTGCAAAATTTATATCTGAAAATAACAAACCTTCTGAATCTTTAAACATATTTTTAAAATAATCTATTTCAAATTGTATTTTTTCTTTATAATTTCCGTCCTGCTTAGAAAAACCAATTCCAAATGTTTTAAGAATATAAATAAATTCTTTAGGATCTGAAAAATTAAATTTATAAACATATAAAGGAATTTTGAATTTTGTTTTCTTTAATTCTTCTTTATTTTCTTTTATAAATGTCTTAGAACAATTCATTACTATATGTTGAAATGTAAATTGTGTTCCAAATCTTGAATTAAAAATCTCATTTATAATTTTTGAACCAAAATCTACTTCTGGATAATTTTCTAAAATAATTTTATCAAGTAAATCTTGTGAATTTTTAAAATTATGTTTTACAATTAAATCAGATTGAGTATTGCAAGATTCATAGAAAAAACGTGAATCTTGCATTATATTCATATAAATTTTATCAAAGTTTTTCATATTTGTTTATTAAATCTTGAAATGGAATATTCATTTCTTCCTTTGTAAGCATATCATTTTCACTGTTTATATTTTCTGTCAAAATATTACTTTTTTTCTAGCATTAAATAATTCTTCTCTAGCTTGAATAGACCATTTTGATAAATTATATAGTTCTTCTTCAGAATATAAATCAATATCTATATCACCTTCATTATTACAAGAAATTCTTTTTTTAAAATCTTCATATGATAAAATTCTATTTTTTTTATCATTTTCAAATCGTTCATTTAATTTATTAAAAACTTGTTGAATGCTTATAGATAATTCTTCTTTTGTTAAAGTATCTGATGGAATCTTTATCAATTCATCTTGCGGAAACATGAATAATAGCTGTAATAAATCATCTTCAGCTTGTTTAGAAAATATTTCATCTAATTTTTTAGTTTTTATATCAGAAAATGTATATGTATTTTTAAATTCTTCATATGTCATAAATTAGAATAATCCTTTAACTTCAGTAAAAATAGTTTTAACATTATTATCAATATCAGATGGAACATTTGAATTAAGTTTAATTGTTTTTAATCCTCTATCAGTAAGAATTTTACAAAGATTGTTAAACTCATTTTTAATAAATTTAACGTTTTTTTCAATATCATTATATTTAAATTTTGTATATACTCTTGTATCTTCTTCAGATTCTTCAATACGCTTAATAATGTTATTCTCATCTCCATCTAAAAATACAATAAACATTTTATCTTGAAGCTTTTTGTAAATATCGGTATTCATAATAGATTCAACAACTGTTCCAAGATAGTTTTTATAAATAGATAAGTTATAAATATAAAACATGAAACTGATTCATTAGAGGCAATATGTATTTTCTGTGAGTATCGTACGGATAACAGGCATGAGGAAACAGAGGTAAAAAAATGAACGATCAAAAATAATAGTAGAATTAATAGATGAAATCGTCTTTAACTGATTATAAAATGTAAACATCTGATAATAAACTTTTTCTGTAGTAGTTTTAGCAATGTTCTTATCTGGACCTTCACAATGAAATGTAAAATAATTTGAATCAAGTTCTTCTAGAATTCTAGTAAATTTTTCAATATGACTTCCTTTTCCAACACGATCAAGACCTTCAAAAATAATAATTGGTTTATCCATATACTAAATCCTTTCTATCTAATTCATAATTTTAATATAGTAAAATATATGTTTAAATTAATTTTAATTGTCACGAAATTTAAATGTTTTGAAATGTTTTTCTAAACGTTCATCAATCTGAAGTTCTGGAATAACTATTTTTATTCCAATATACTGAAGAATTAAAATAGAATTTTTATATTTCATCTGAGTTTTAAAGTCTTTAGTTAATTTATCATTAGATGATTCGTAAAATTGAGTTAAAATTACTTTTCCTATGTTAGATTTAAAGAAATCTGGTGAATTAATTTTAGTTAAAAATTCATGTAACCACTTTAATCTAGTATCAATAGATTGATCTAGATTTTTATAAAAATTCTTTTTCTTTTTGTAATTTTGCTGTTCAAACATTCTTTGAAAGCCATTTAAAATATTTTGAATTGTAGTTTTTCTTTCAGTAATAGTAAGTGTTTGTGCAAGCATGTTTGAATACAACAAACCGTAATTATTCATCATTGTAGAATGGAATGGAAATTTTGATATACAAAAATCTGAAATTTTATCAAACCAATTTGCTGGTAAAATCGCATTTGAGTACTGAACAGTTCCATTTTTCTGATTTTTTAGTAAAATTTTATCAAATTCACGAAGTCTTTTATCTGTTCCATTTGATATTCTTTGAACAAAGTGTGATAATTCATGAGATAAAGTATCTTTCCATGATGAATTTGGTTTAATTGCATCTATATTTAACCAAATGCAAACATTCTTCATCGCGCTAAATAATAAAGGCTCTGCCGATAACGTTAATCCTGTTATTCCATTTTTACACATTTCATAAAAATTAAGAATTCTTGTTTCATTCATGATGTCTGACTTAAACACTCTCATAAATGCTTCTAGTTCTGATTTACAAACACCTATAGTTAAAAATCCTGAATCATACACTGAATATTCTTGTAGCATCATTTTAAAAATGCTATCTTTATCGAGCATATTAGCTAAATCTTTGTAAGAAATTTTAAAACTTGATTCTTTTTTTACGTTGATTTTACTGCAAATATAATTGTGAATTGATTTTGGAATAACACTAAGATCATCTTGATTTACATATTCAACAATTATGTTTGATAACAACAATGGATTGAATAATGTAACATTTAACGATGTTGTGTCTACCGAGTCATCAATAGATTCTACTAAAATTTTAGGATATATAAATTTATTTTCTAACATATTTTAAACTTCCGCAATTATAAACTTTATAACCGATTTCTAAATTTAATTTCTGGTTCTATGAATTGAATATTATAATCTTGTGTTTCTACAGGTGAAAACCACGATAAATCTAAAATAAAATTATCATAAAATGCAGGAGATATTTCATTTTTAATTAAAACAGTTTTTAATTTATTTTGAATTAGATTATTATCCCATTCATCTTCCCATATATGAATTAATCGATATCCTTTTTGTAAGCATTTTTGTGTTTTTCTATAGTGATAAAATTTGTCTTTTAAGTCAGAATTATGCCAGAAACTTCCATTAAATTCAACAGCAAGTTTTAATTCAGGAATTACAATATATAACTCTTGATTTCCTAAAATGGAATAGTCATGCTGAATTAATTTATTAGTAAATTGCTTACAAAAATCAACAAGATCTTGTTCTTTCTTTGAAACATGTGAATGAGTAATTTTACATGTTGGACAAACTCTAACAGTTCTTCCAGCTCTATAAGGGGATTCAAAATGAGTGCCGACACTTTAAACATTCCCACACATAACTTTTCGTAGAACCTTCATACTCTTCAAATGTAAATAGAGGTTTTACTGTAGATAAAGTTTGAATAAAATTCCATGATTTTACTGTGTTATGATGTTCTTTTCCATATCTTTCTAAACTTGTTTTTCTTCCGTTAGCTTGACTTTTCTCAGTAATTTCTTCCCATTTATCTGATTGTTTTAATTCAATCATATAATTTTTATATTCTTCAGTTTGAGTAAAATGTTCAACACCATATCTTTTTAGATTAGTTTCTTTGATTTTTTCTTTTACTTCTTCTTTGCTAAATGGATTTACATAATCTTCTGCTTTGCTAAGTGTAGAAAGAAAATGATCTGTAAAATTTATAAAAATTTATAAAATTGAGATAAATTTATAGATATTTTTATAAAGGTTACTCTAACTCGTTTGAGTTAATTTCTTTAACATTCAACAGGGAGTACTTATTGAATGAGTGGACGGACCAAAGCGCCCCATATTTTTTAGCTATATTAACAGCTGAATTAAGGTCTCTGTCAACTATAAAATCATGACCTAAATTAACTTTACGTATACTTAAATCTGATGATAAGTTTCTAATACCGGTTAAACAATTAGTTTGGCTGGTATATGCTTCATTAACCATTAAAACATTTATATTTTTGTTTAATGCTTTATAGTTAATGAAACTTTTAAATCTACTCAAAAGACCTTCATTCTGAGTTGATTTATTTCTTGAATGCGCTATTTTACGTTGTTTATAATTTAATTCTTTAAATTCTTCTTTTTTAGTTACTAACTTCTTAGTTTCTATATCTCCAATGATGATATTGTCTATTTTTTCTTTTAAACAATAATTAATAATATGTTTACTTGCTTTATGTAAATAATCATTACGTTTATTAGTAATTTTCTTTTGTTTTTTCTTTAAAGTTTGTTGAATTTTTAAATATTTTTTGGAATATTTCTTTTTTCTATCAAGTTTAGATTTTATTTTGTCTTTATTCTTTTCTAAAGATTTCATTCTTTTAGTTTGATATTTAAAACATTCTCCTTTAGAACTATAAATTGAAGCGATAGCTGAAATACCTAAATCAATAGCTATAAATTCATTATTTAATTGTTTATCTTCTTTTTTAGGTTCACTATAAACAAAACAAGCATAAATTTTACCTTCATCAACTTTAATTATTATTTGTTTAATAGAATCTTTATTAATTAGTTGTGAATTAAAATACTTACAAGATGATAAATCTAATAACATTTGTGGATAAGTAAATTTAATTACTTTATCTTCTATAAACTTAAATCCTCCACAAAAATTTATATGTGTTGAACCATCTTTAGTAGTTACTTTTTGTTTATTAGCGTCTAAAGTGATAGTTGAGTATTTTCTATTATGTTTAGGGTATTTAGCTTTATCATTAGTTTTTCTTAATTTAAAGAAAGATTTAACAGCACTTATAGCATCTCTACCACAATTTTGAGCATGTTTACTATAAATTTCTTTATGTTCATTCTGGAATTTTTTAGTTAGAGGATGAATAGCATTAAAGTCATTATTAGTTTTTAATTCAGTTAAAGCTAAATTATAACATTCAGCAAGAGACTTAGAATACTTAAAAATTCTATCTCTTTCTTCTTGCTTTATAAATTTTGTTATATTTATCTTTAATGCTAACATATTTTATTTTCTCTAATTATCTAACTATATTTATTTATTATATTTTATAATAATTTAGTTCATTTCCATCTTTATTTATAACTTTTATTTATTTTTCTATAAACAAATTTATATTAATTATAAGCTTTTATAAATTTTAGGCATATTACTTAATATAATTAACGCCATATTTCTTTAAACAAGTTCCATCTGTTTTCCGTATAATGAGGCTGTGTCCTGTGCCTTCGACATATAGAATATCCCGCAACGGCAGCTCCCGAAACGAAAATCCTTCCTTCAAACGATAATTCACCCTCGTAGAAGCCGTGATCTGTAAATATTTTCTTAGTGCCCGGAACATATCCTTTTCCAGATTACTCTTGCGCACAAACCATAGCGGCATATATTCAGGAGCCTCAAAAACAAAGCTTTCATGGGAAGATACAAAGATCAGGCGAGTTGATGGCCGATCCATGCAAAGTCTCTCTGCCAATTCAAATCCACTTAGATTGGGCATTTCTATGTCAAGGAACAGCAGGTCAAACTTCACTGTCCGAGTCGCCTCATATAACTTTTCCCCATCCAGAAACTTTTGGCATTTCAGTTGTATCGGCTGCCCTGTTCTTTGCAATCCTTTCTTTAAAGCATTTTCTATCCTTGCAATGTCGTCTATGCAATCATCGCATATTCCAACTCTCAATTCCCATTCTTCCATATGCGTCCACTCCTTGTATCTGTCAGCCCCTAACTCCTGCTTATTGATTGCTCTTCTAAGGCTTTCTTCTTTTATTATACCGCATTGTTTGTCATAAGTAAACCAGCTTCTATGATTTCGTCCGATATACTAAAAGGGCCAGTCCCTCACGACTGCCCCTCAATTAGTTCGACGCCCCCTCAGCATCCGGAATTGGAACCTTTTTTATACCCACTCGGATCATAATACACCACCGGATTGTTGCTACAGTAGGCGTACAGGTTCAGTCCATCTCCCTGATATACGTCCTCCTGCATAAATCTGCCAAGTTCCGGGTTGTAGTATCTTGCCCGTAGGTAATACTGCCCTGTCAAGTCATCATACTGCTGACCTGTGTAACGGATGTGATTAGGAAGTTGCTCAGATACCTCAAGCTGCACCCCAAAAGCATCATACTGATAACCATTCCTGATGCCGGCAATCTCATCTGTGATAAGCGCAGTACTGAGTTGTTCATCCTGATGATAGTAATAGGTTTCCTCTTCCCTCTGGAACGCTTCAATTCCCGCGCCCAGATGATAGCTTGTGGGAGCTTCTTCTCTTCCCTCCCTATACAGAAGCTCTCCATTGTGGTAGACAAAGCTGGTTCTCCTGCCGTTTTCCAACAGTTCAAAGCGCAGTCCCTCCGCATCATAGCGGTTCTCCTGCACATCGCCGTTTTCGGTTTCCACCCTCGTCTGCTGGTGGCGGCTGTTATAAGTGAACTGCCGAATCCATGTAAGGCTCTCTTCTTTTATTATACCACCTTGTCTATCATAAGTAAACCGCTTTGCTCCTTCATTTCCCACCTCTTGCATCAGCTGGTTCTTCTCATTATAGAGATAATGGAGCTCACCTTTTTCATCCGTCTTCCGAATGCGGTTTCCCGCCCTGTCATAAGCATAGCAAACAGAAGCGCCGTTTCGCCGCTCTTCCAAAAGCTGTCCCCGGACATCATACCGGTAGGAAATATCCAGAGCGCAGCTGCCCAAAGTAATGCCGCCACCGGTTACTGCCGACACCTGATTTCCTGCCTTCGCTGTCCGGTTCCCATTTCCGTCATACTGGTAGGTAAAGGACAGCAGCGTCTGATCCGCCGTTCTTGTTTCCAGACTGCTGAGATTTCCATCCCCATCGTAGGCATAAGAGGTGGTTACCCCCTTTCCGTAATGAATGTCCTTTATGCGGTTCAGCGCATCATAGCCATAACGCACCTCCAGTCCGCTGTCATTGTAGATGCGGCTCCTCCTGCCCAAAAGGTCATATTCATAACGGGTGCATACCCCCGCCGGATCCCTGATCTCCGTCACCTGCCCTGCCTTGTCATAGGCATAGGAAATCAGGCGCTTCCCGCTCGAGCGCTTCTCCTTCAGCCTGCCCTGTTCATTGTAAACATACTCATAGGAATGCCCGTCGCCCACCGCACGGCTCAGTCTGCCCAGACTGTCGTAATGCCATGTGCTGATACTGGGATTCTTCCCCTCCGCATCGGTTGCCTTCTCATAAACGGGCTTACCGAACACGTTGCAGACGCGCTGTAAACGCCTGCCATCCCGGTCGATGTGCAGGGCGAGGTTGCCCTCCTCGTCATACCGGAAGCTCTCCTTGTACCCCAGCTGGTCAATCCGCTCGCTGACCTTGCCGAAGCTGTTGTAATGGTACTGCACGGAATTACCGTTTCCGTCAACGGCTCTGCTTACCTGTCCTGCCGGAGTGTATTCATACCCTTCCTTTACGTCGTCCGCAAAGCGGGTGCCCGTGATCCTGCCCCAGTTGTCCACATCGTAGGAAATCTGATTCCGGTTTCCATCCACAATGCCGGTGATCTGCCCTCTGGCGTTGTACTCGTACTGCTGCAGAGAACGTTTCCCCGCCTGCGGTCTGCCTTCTCTCCGCACCTCCCTGAGCTGTCCGTCCAGCTCATAGGAAAGAGAAGTGCTGTTTCCGAAGCCGTCTCTCTGCGTGACAGGGAGATTCTGAAGATTATAGGAACGCTCCTGTACCAGCTCTCCCAGCGCATTTGTCACGCGAATCCGGTTGCCCCGGCTGTCATAACGGTAGGTCGTTCCTGCCCCGTCATCATTCTCCGGCTCATAGCCGTAAAGGCTGATCTCCTTCAATAACCGGTCGTTCCGGTCATAGAAATAGCGTGTGGCTGCACCGCATGGCTCCGTCCTGTGGGTCAGACGGTTCTTGAAATCATACCGGAAGCCGGTCTCCAGACATTCCCCGTCCGTGCCCATGATGGTACGTTTCCGCACATTTCCCGCTTCGTCATAGGCATACTGCGACCGTCTGTCGATGCCGCTCTTTTTGTCAAGGACTCTCTCTTCGGTCAGGCGGCCATCTGCATCATACTGCCTGCTGATCTCAAAACCCTTGGGGGTAATGATTTTCGTCAGGTTGCCGTTCGCATCATAGCCGTACCTTGTAACGGCGGACTTCACCTCACCATTGCCCTGAATCTCCTCCGTCTTCTGTGTCCGCCAACCGTTTTTGTTGTAAGCATAACGGATAATGCTCCGGACTCCCTCTGCAATGATCCGTTCCTCAAAGATCACGTTGCCCAGACAGTCATAGTCATAGCGAAGCTGTGCCCCGAAATCGTCCTTTACCGCGGTAAGGTGGTTGTTCGGGTCGTAGGAAAAGTGGAGCCTGTGCCAGCTCTGGGGCTCCGCATCCTTTTCCGTCTCCTGCTCTCCGTAAGCCTCCTCCACCTTGTTTCCCTGACTGTCATAGCCATAGGCAATGGTACGATAGAACGTGCCGTCTTCTCCCCTACGGACGCTGATCTGCTCCCTGATCTTCCAGCCCAAGCCATTGTAGACGGAAAGGGTTTCTTTCCCTTCGCCATCCACCTCCCGAAGAACCTGCCCATGTCCATTGTACTCGTAGGTATGAAGAATATTTCCCTCCGGATCCTGTACCATGGTCAGACGCCCCATGGCGTCATAGGCATAACGATAGCCCTCACCATCATCAAGGGCGGCATCGTAGGATTCCGGCTGTACCTGCTTTATCAGGTTTCCATCCACATCGTAGAAACGCCGTTCCACTCCGCCATCCGGGTAACGGACGCGGATGCAGTTACCGTCAGGATCATACTCGTAACGGGTTCCTTCGCCCGTTTCCCCCTTAAGGGCATAACTTACCGGATGAATCCGGTTAATGATGTCTCCATCAAAGTTCCGGAATACACGCTCATGCTCCTGCAAGGGGGATATTGTGTCCACGATCCGCTCAAGGAAGTCATAGCGGTACTCATAGCCGCCTTCCTTATTCTCCCACTGGACAGGCGGATAGTAAGCCGTCAGATTCCCCATGCGGTCATAGAACTTATGCTCTGTGTAGCCCTCCCCGTCAGTCCGTTTCGTAACAAAGTTTCGGGAATTATAGGCAAGCTCCACCGTTCCATAAGTATTTCTGATGGACATTCTGCGGCCTACTTTGTCATAACTATAGACCGTCTCCTCACCCTTTGGCGTAACGACACGGCTTGGGTATTTATGATCGGCATCATACTCCCTGACAGTCTTGTTTCCCAGAGCATCCTTCTCCAGAATACATCTTCCCCGGAAATCATACTCCTTGGAAACCTCCTGCCATTTCCCGTCAGCTATCTTTTTCCGGGTCAGGATCTGATTATGGGCATCATCATAGACATAGATGCTCTCCCATCCATCGCTGTCCCAGGTATGTACTAAATCATGGTTTTCATCATACGCATAGCTCACCACATAGCCATCCGGCGATTTCTCCCGGATGGTTCGCCCGAAGGCATCATACCCCCACTCTTTCTGAAGTCCCGAGCGGCTGGTCTCGCCAATCTTTAAATTATCATCGGAATAGGTATAGCTTTCGCAGGTACCGTCCTCATAGACCTTTCTCTCCCTCAGCAGCTGATCATTGTACTCGTAGACTTCTGTTTTTCCTGTCTCACTGTAATAAATGGTGTTCCTGCGATGAGCGTCATCATAGGCAAAGGTCTGGTAGACACCGCTGGCAAAGCCCTGCCGCGTGATCCTGCCCTTTTCGTCATATTCATTTTCAAGATAACGGCTGCCGTTCTGGTCAATAACGGATATGATGTGTCCATTTTCATCATACTCATAATGGGTAATGCCCTCATCCGTATGCACCACATCTACCAGATAATCCCCCGCATAACGGTACTGGGTTCTGCGCCCAATTTCGTCCGTGATCTGCAGAATGTGTCCCTTGCTGCACTCTACCTCCAGCACATTACCTAACGGCGTGGTAATCTGCTTAAGCCCTTCCTCTCCATAGGCGAACGTGAGTCTCTGATCGTTTGGATATTCTACATAGGACAGCCGCCCCTGACTGTCATAGGCACACAGGGTGT
>ENA-ORPK01002886-ORPK01002886.1-human-gut-metagenome-genome-assembly--contig:-NODE-2886-length-11249-cov-6.298910_pt1 | contig 11249 bp, 9 predicted proteins | sample MGYA00242139_ERZ509068 | MGnify/ENA primary metagenome ERZ509068 (study PRJEB26280, sample SAMEA2338687) | human gut metagenome | biome: human gut; feature: human-associated habitat; material: faeces... | reverse complement strand
CAGAGTTCCTTCGTGAGAGCAAGGCACTCTATGATAACCTTTACCCAAGCCGTATTATCGTAGGTTATCCAAAGGTAATCGATCGTCCTGAGTTTGCAGAAGAGAATGAGGCAATCAATGCTGTGACAGATGTGGAAATGCTGAAAGAAGCAGCCAAGACTTTCGCTGCACTCTTGCAGGAAGGTGCCATCAAGGAGAATATCGATACGCTCTTCATGGGCATGAAGGAAGCAGAAGCAGTGAAGCTCTTTGCCAATACATATCTGGCTTTGCGTGTAAGCTACTTCAACGAGCTTGATACCTATGCAGAGGTCAAGGGTCTTGATACCAAGGCTATCATTGAAGGTGTAGGTCTTGACCCACGAATCGGTACTCATTATAACAACCCAAGCTTCGGTTATGGCGGTTATTGCTTGCCAAAGGATACCAAGCAGCTCCTGGCAAATTATGCCGATGTACCAGAGAACCTGATTGAGGCAATCGTAGAGAGTAACCGTACTCGTAAGGACTATATCGCTGATGCTGTTCTACAGAAAGCAGGTTATTATAGCTATGCTGATGATAACAGCTATGATGCAAGCAAGGAACATAACTGCGTGATTGGTGTTTATCGCCTGACGATGAAGTCAAACAGTGACAACTTCCGTCAGTCTGCCATCCAGGGAATCATGAAACGTATCAAGGCAAAGGGTGCTGAGGTCATCATCTATGAGCCAACATTGGAGGAGGGTAGCACCTTCTTTGGTAGTCGAGTAGAGAATAACCTCGAAGCCTTCAAGGCACAGAGCCATGCCATCATCGCCAACCGCTACGATGCTTGTCTGGATGATGTCAAGGATAAGGTTTATACACGAGATATTTTTAGAAGAGACTAATCCTCTAAGAATTGTTCAAATTAAAGGTTATGTTATTTTCTTGATTAAATATTTAATATGATTTCTAAGATAAAAAAGAAAATTAAAAGTTTTATAAAGTATTTCAAGCCAGATATTAAGATGACGGCAGATATTCATTTACTTCAGCCAAACAGAAGATTAATAGGTAAGAAGATTATCATAACTGGTGGTGCTCGTGGTCTAGGTTATGCTATGGCTAAGAAGTTTACGGAGGAAGGTGCTACTGTACTTATTGCTGGGCGTAATGAGGAAACTTTGAAAAATGCGTCTAAAGAAATTGGTTGTAAGTATTTGGTTTTTGATGTATCAGAGTTTTCCAAAACACATGAGTTTATAAACTCTGCTGATAAAATTCTTAATGGAGCTAATGTTTTAATAAATAATGCAGGTATATCACTTCATGAAAGTTCTATTTTTGAGGTAAGTGAAGAACAATATGATAAGCAATTTGATACAAATTTGAAGGGTTGTTATTTCTTATCTCAAAAATTCCTGGAGAGATATTTGCAAGAAAATCGTAAGGATGGTTCTATTCTTTTCCTATCTTCAGAGCGAGGTCAACATGTTGATGATGTTCCTTATGGACTCATCAAGGCTGCCATTAATAGCTTGACTCAAGGCTTGGCTAAAATGCTCATAAAAAGCAATATTCGAATAAATGCTATTGCACCAGGAATAACTGCAACCGACATGACTGGTCAATCTTCAGAAAATCTGTTTGCTGAAAAATATTCTACAGGTAGGTATTATCTTCCAGAAGAAGTTGCTGAAGTTGCTTGTTTCTTAATAAGTGACGCGGCAGGATGTCTTTCTGGTCAAATACTTGTTTGTAATAATGGTAAATCATTAAATTATAGAAAATCTTAAGTATGTCAAATTTATATTCTGATAATAGAAACGCTCTAATTGTTGTGGCTTTACTTAAAGAACATGGAATAAGAAAAGTTATAGCTTCACCAGGTACAACTAACATAACGATAGTTGGAAGTATGCAGTACGACCCTTGGTTTGAAATGTATTCTGCAGTAGATGAACGTAGTGCAGCATACATGGCGTGCGGTCTTGCTGCAGAAAGTAACGAACCTGTTGTTATCGTTTGTACTGGTGCTACAGCTTCAAGAAATTACCTTCCTGGTTTGACAGAGGCTTATTATCGTAAATTACCAATTGTTGTTATTACAGGTTCTCATGGAGAAGAAAACATAGGTCATTTACATGCTCAGTCGATAGACCGAACTCGAACTCCTAAGGATACAGTTAAGCTTAGTGTGTTTATTGATGGAATAAAAGATAAAAAAGACGAATGGAAGAATATTCTTCTTATAAACAAGGCTCTTTTGGAACTTGATCATCATGGAAGGGGGCCTGTTCATCTTAATGTAGAGGCTCCTGCAAGTTTTAATTTTCAAACAAAGGAACTTCCTTATATAAGAAAGATTAATAGATATAATCTGAATGATAAATTACCTGATTTGCCTAATGGAAAAATTGCGATATTTATAGGCTCGCATGTTCAGATGACTCAGAATGAAATCGCAGTATTAGACAAGTTCTGTGAAGTAAATAATTCTGTTGTCTTCGGTGACCATACAAGTGGATATAAAGGTAAGTATTTGGTAAATTATGCATTGGTTGCATCACAAATTGGGCACACCTCAGAATTAGCATCTCCTGATCTTTTGATACATGTTGGAGAAGTTTCTGGTGATACCTATACAACAGGTAAATTAAAGCCAAAAACTGTATGGAGGGTTAGTCTTGATGGAGAAATTCGTGACTTGTTCTTGCAATGTGTTGCTGTTTTTGAAATGGATGAGTGTTCTTTCTTTGAATATTATTCTGTTGGCGCAAAAAAAAGTGAAAGTAATTATTTGCAAAAATGTATGGCAGAGTATAATCAATTCTTTGGTAATATGCCGGATTTAAGTTTTGGAAATCTTTGGATAGCAAAAGAACTTTCAGCAAAAATGCCTCAAAATAGTGTAATTCATTTTGGTATATTTAATTCTTTGCGTTCATGGAATTTTTTCCGATTGGATAGTTCTATAGAGTCTAGTTGTAATGTTGGAGGTTTTGGAATTGATGGACCAATTTCAACTGTGATTGGAGCTGCGTTAGCTAATCCGCAAAAAATACATTATTTGATAGTCGGTGACCTTGCTTTCTTTTATGATTTAAACGCTTTGGGTAATCGTCATGTATTTTCTAATTTGAGGATTTTACTTGTGAATAATGGACGTGGTGTTGAATTTAGAAAAAAGGATCATCCAGGTAGTACCTTTGGTGATGATGCTGATAGATATATTGCGGCTGGTGGTCATTTTGGAAATGCATCGCATTCGTTAGTTCGTCATTTTGCAGAGGATCTTGGTTTCGACTATATCTCTTCATCTAATAAGGATGAGTTTTATAAGGTTGTTTCTCGTTTCATAAATTCGGAAATTATAGGAAAGCCAATGGTATTTGAAGTTTTTCCTTGTGTGGATGATGAAGTTAATAATATTGACAGAGTACGTCACATGGCTCAGAATAGTCGTGGTTTTATTGATAAAGTAACAGATGCCACGAAATCGGAATTAAAAGGATTTGTGAAAAAGATATTGAAATAAAACAATGGTTAAAGATACAGCTTCAGATGGCAAAAGACTTGCTAAAAATACAATATTGCTTTATGGGCGAACATTTTTGATTATGACTATAAGCCTTTTCACATCACGTGTAGTTCTTAATACATTAGGTATAGATAATTATGGAATATATAACGTGATTGGAGGCTTTGTTGCTATGTTCTCTATAGCAGGAGGAACGCTTGTTACGGCTTGTCAGAGATTCCTTACGTATGAAATAGGTAAAAAGGAAAATGCTCAAACCCAAAAGGTTTTTAGTGCAGCATTAACAATTCATATTGTTCTCGCCATATTTCTTTTAGTACTTTTCGAAACTATTGGATTATGGTTCTTGAATGTCAAAATGAATATTCCTCCTGATAGAATGATTGCTGCTAATTGGGTATTCCAATGTTCAATACTTGCGTTTCTAGTTAATATTGTTAGTTCACCATATAATGCCTTGATTATTGCTCATGAGAAAATGTCGGCTTTTGCCTACATTAGCCTTATGGATGCTATCTTGAAATTGCTGATTGTCTATATGTTGTATATAACTTCCTGGGATAGATTGATATTATATGCAATTTTATATTTAGGCGTGGCTATATTGGATAGACTGATTTATAGTTTATATTGTAGAAGATTTTCTGAATCAAAGTTTGTTTTTATAAAAGATAAAGCTTTATACAAAAAAATTACGGGTTTTGCTGGTTTTACATTTTTAGGCTCTGTTGCGAGTCTTCTGAGTAATCATGGCGTAAACCTGATTCTTAATTTGTTTTATGGAGTAGCTATAAATGCTGCAAGGGGCATTGCTGTTCAGGTTCAAAATGCTGTGGTCAAATTTGTCAATGACTTTATGACGGCTCTTAATCCTCAGATAACAAAAAGTTATGCTGCTGGGGATAAAGAGAAATCAATGAATCTATGTTATAAAGGTGCCAGATTCTCTTTCTTCTTATTGATGGTAATGGCTCTTCCTATTATGATTCGAACGCCCTACATATTGGAATTATGGTTAAAGGTTTATCCAGACTATGCTACAATGTTTGTCAGACTGACTCTTACTTTATCTTTAGTAACGTTGCTATCTACACCTTTAACAACCGAAATACTTGCTGTAGGAAAGTTAAAGTTGAATGCCTTAGCTATTGGGGGAATACGATTGTTAAATCTTCCTTTATGTTATACTATTATGAAAATGGGAGCTTCTCCTGAATATTGTTATGTGGTTTTAATAATTATGGAAATACTTTCTTTATTAGCGCGATTAATTATTTTGAAACTACAGATACGAATTCATATTATTAATTATTTCAGAGAAGTTATTGTTTATGTCATAGCTGTTTTGGCTATATGTTTCTTTATGTCTCATCTGCTTGATAAAATTATTGCTCAGACTTTAATAGGACTTTTTGTTTTTGGATTTGTTTCAGTTATAGTTTCTATTATTGTAGTTTATGTCTTAGGCTTAAAGAAAATGGAGAAAAAAATGATAGCCAAGTTTGTTTTTAATAAAATACAAAGAGTATATGGAGTCAAATAAAAGAATTCAGAAACATCGTGTTCCTTATGTTGATATGGCTAAAGGGATTCTCATTCTTATGGTCATGATTGGGCACATGCAGAATGTATGTAAGGAATTATCTGTCCATGATGAAGTCTTTGCCACTATAGATCATTTGGAGTGGTTTTGGGGGCCATTTTTTATGCCTGCCTTTTTTGTGATAACAGGTTTTTGTAGCAATTTTAACAAGCCATTTAAACCGTTTTTGATATCAAATGTAAAAGGTATCCTAATACCTGCATTTACGTTAGGAATTCTTGAAAGATGGATAGGACTTGTATATGCGCCAGATGTTTGTTTGCATTCATTTTTTAGCTTAGGTATTAAAAATTTTATAATATATGGAGGTTCATTTTGGTTTTTAGCAGCATTGTTCCTTTCCAAACTGCTTTTCTATGCTATAAATAAATTTTTAAACAACTTAAAAGTAGTAAGCATTATAGTCTTAATTCTGCATATTGTAGGATTTTATATATTTGAGAATTCTATATGTAGGAATTTTTGGTATTTTCAACATTCGATGATGCTCACTATTTATTTGTTTGTAGGTCAGATACTAAAAAAGTATAGTATATTTTTTGACAGTAAGAAACTGACTATAAGCTTGTGGGGGGGGTATTTGATTGCTGTTGGTATTATCTTGCTTTTAGGTTGCGAATCCCCACATATAGCACATAATGTAACGATAACAAATATAACATTTATACCTCATTTTGTCATTTCAATTTGGGGCGCAATATTAATTCTTGTGACAGCAAAACAAATTAAAACAATTAAAGTTATTTGCTATTTTGGAAAGAATAGTCTTATATATTATTGTCTTCATATTAATTTGTTGTTCTTGATAGTTACATTGTATGGTGGAATGTTGGGGCGTTCTTTATTGTTTTCACTATTCTGCTGGTTAATGACAATTGTTTCTGTTGTGTTGTTGTGTACAATAGCATCCTTTGTGCTGAACACAAAATATATTAATTATATATTAGGTAAATTTTAATGAAAATAGGAATTCTTACTTATCATCGTGTTCCAAATTATGGCGCATTGCTTCAAGCTGTGGCTACAAGGGTAGTTTTGCAGGAAATGGGGCATGATGTATATTATGTGGATTATTATCCTGAATATCATAGGAAAAGATACAAATACTTTTCTACGTATGATTTTAAGAAGTGTGGATTGATAGGAAAGATTCGATACGTAATTGAAAGTGTAAAAACATTTTCTTATAAAAGAGCTCGTAAGAGAAACTTTGAACTTTTTATCAAAAGGGAAATAGAACCATATTGCAGACCTATGTCTGAAAGTTATGATGTAATAGTATATGGTAGTGATCAAATTTGGAGAAAACAGGCTGAGTCTGGAACTTTTAATCCGATTTATTTTGGTAAAATGTTGCCTGCGAAGAAACATATAGCTTATGCTGCAAGTATGGGCGATATGATTTTGTCTTCTACGGAAAAAGAGCTTTTAAAGAAATTAGTTCTAAATCTTGATGGAATAGGAGTACGTGAAGTAGGACTGCAAACTCTTTTAGAGGGTATTCATATAAATAATGTAATACAAGTTTTGGATCCAACACTCCTTATTACTGCTTCAAAATGGGACATGATAATCCCTGCAATGAAATTTTCGAAGAAATATTTGCTTTATTATGGTTTAATGAATGGATCTTTTGATGAAACTTTAATCTATGATTTCGCAAGGAAGAATAATTGGGAAGTCATTAGACTTGTTGGAACAGCAACTAAAAAGAATACATATCATTTGCGTACTTCGGCAGGACCTGACGAGTTCTTAAATTTGATAAGAAATGCTGAGTATGTGTTTACCTCCTCATTCCATGGTTTAGTGTTTTCTATATTGTATCATAAGCAATTCTTTACCTCATTTAAGACAAATGCACAACGAGCAGAAAGTATTTTGTCATCTTTAGGCTTGTCTGACAGATTGTTGACTCCAATGTGTAAAAGTCTTCCGGCTGTTACGGATATCAATTATTCTGATGTTAATAAAAAAATAGTGGAATTGCGAGAGCCATCTTTGAAATATTTAAAAAAGTATTGTCATGAGTAAACAACGAGATAATTTGCTATTAGTATTTGCTATAGGAATCTATTTTTTAATGTTGCATTCAATGAATGCTTGGTTTCTATGGAATATTGATCGAATGTGGTTAGAGGTAATTACTTTGATGATTGGAGTAGTTCTTGTTATCCGTAATTGGAAAACTTATCATTTTTCGAAAGGAAGTCAAATTTTAGTAATATTATTTTCGCTAGCAATTTTATGGAATTCAAAAATAGGTCTAGGTTCCGTTCTTTTGCTTCCGATTTCTTTTTTCATAATGTTTGGTTTAAGTAAGCAGTCTTTAGAAAAAATGCTTCAATGGTGGACCAATTTATATGCGTTTATATTAGTTGTTTCATTTATTGCTTGGACCTTATCTTGGAGTAGCATATTGCCTAATTTTGGAACTATAGTTCACCCTGCTCATGATAATTATACTTATACAAATTATATTTTGTGTATTAGGGGTGCTTTTTATGATATTCGCTTTAATTCTATATTTCTAGAGCCAGGGCATACTGCAATGATTGCAGCTTTTACTTTATTTGTTAATAGGTTCAATCTAAAAAGTAAAGCGGTTATTGCTATTTTGGTATGTACGGTGTTTACCTTTTCTTTGGCTGGATATATTTTGATGTTTTTAGGTTATTGTATTATAGCATTACAATCACTAAGGGTTAAGCAGATTGTCAAAAAGGTAATTCCTTATATTTTGATTTTGTCTGTAGTTTATTATGCTGGTATAACTTACCAGAATGGAAATAATCTCTTAAACGAACTGATTCTTGAAAGATTGCAGATGGATGATGAAAAAGGATTTTCTGGTAACAATAGAACTGGTGAAATAACTAATAATACTTATGAAAGTTTTTTAAAAACTCCAGAAGTTATATCTGGTTTGTCTCCTCAAAGATATTCTAATTATGTAGAGAGAGGACTTATAGAAGGAGCTGGTTATAAACTATATGTTATGCAGAAAGGAATCATTGGTATTCTTTTAGTACTTCTTGCATATTTCTATATTTATCGATACTCTGGTGATAAGCGCTTGACTTTAGGATTACTGCTAGTTTATATTGCTGCATTTTGGCAACGAGCTTATCCTTTTTGGTATAGTTGGCTTGTTATATTTTATTTTTCAACAATAAGACAAATACAAGGAAAAAATAAAAACTAAACATGAAAATCTTATATATAATAAATAGCGTGTCTATGGCAGGGGCTACTATATCTTTTATTAATATGGTAAAAGAACTCACTGTTCATAAGAGTATAGAGGCGATAATCGTTATTCCTAAAGGTTGTAATAGTATAGACATTAACGAGTTTAATAATCGCATATCTATGCAAGGTATAAAAATAATAGAAATGCCGGTTCCATATTTAGAATTTAAAAAACTGCCTCGTGTTACTCAATTGAGATCGTTTGCACATAATGTGAATTTTAGAGTTAAGACTAAACTTAAAGAGTTTGAGGCTTACAAAAAGTTGGGACGTTTGGTCTTACAAGAAAAACCTGATGTCATTCACACTAATGTAGGAACGGTTCATGTGGGATTTAAAATTAGCAAGAAGTATAGAATCCCTCATGTCTGGCATTTACGGGAATACCAGGATTTAGATTTTGGTTGGGTTATTCAACCTTCAAAGAAAAAATTTGAAGGTATGTTGAATAAGTCTGCTGTTGTTACTATAACCAAAGATATTTTCAATCATTTTCATTTGGAGAATAATTCTTTTGCCTCTGTAGTTTATAATGGTATATTTCGTAAGAATGAAGCAGTTTATATTGATGAAAAAGATGAATACTTTTTAATTTGCAGTAGATTATCTCCAGAGAAAGGTATAAAAGAAGCTGTAGAAGCTTTTTGCGACTTTTGTAAAGTGGATAAAAAATATAAATTGAAAATACTTGGTTCTGTGGATACTGGTAATTTATATTATCAGGAACTAGTGAAAATTGTCGATAATAATCAATGTAGAGGTCGGGTCGAATTTTTAGGCTTTCAGTCTGATGTCAGACCATATATGAAGAAAGCTAAAGCTTTAATAGTTGCTTCTTTTCATGAAGGCTTTGGTCGAATGACTGCAGAGGCTTGTTTTATGGGGTGTGTTGTTATTGGTCGTAATTCCTCTGGGACAAAAGAAATTATAGATTATACAGGTGGATTATTGTATGATGGAAGTCAAAATGATTTAGTGACAAAGATGCAGCTCATTGCAAAAATGTCTCAAAAAGAATATGGAGCTATAGCTTTGAATGCTATGAATCGAGCCAAAGAACAATATTCTATTGAAGCAAATGCTGATGCAATTTATAATATTTATAAAACGATACTAAAAAAATAAACGTATGTATAGATCTATATATAAGTTCTATAGAACTTTATTATTGAAGTATGATGGTAAACTATTGGCTATACGTTCATTATGGTTCAGTAATGGTTTCGCATCCTTTGGTAAAACATCCCGTATTGCGAAAGGGGTAAATTTTGTGGGGGGGGCAAATATCAGCATAGGAAATAAGAGTTTTATAGGTCAATATTCTTCTTTAACAGTTTGGACAGAAGAAAGCGATAAGGAACATCCTGAAATGATTATAGGTGATAGTGTTTCTATAGGAGCATTTAACCATATTACTTGTACAAATAGAATAGTTATTGGGGATGGTGTTTTGACAGGTAAGTTTGTTACAGTAACTGATAATAGTCATGGCAATACTGATTATGACTCCTTGCATATTAAGCCTAATGATAGGGATGTCGTTAGTAAAGGACCTGTTGTCATTGGCAACAATGTGTGGATGGGTGACAAGGCGACGATACTACCTGGTGTAACAATTGGGGATGGAGCTGTTATCGCTGCAAATGCTGTTGTGACAAAGGATGTACCAGCTTATTCTGTTGCTGCTGGTAATCCTGCTCGCATCATCAAGAAAAATGTTGTCGAATAGAATATTACCTCATCAGAGATAGTGAAATATTATGAAGTGAGCTCTTTTAAAATTAAGTAAAAATAATCTTGTCAATAATATAAGGCAGAGGCTATTCTTTCGAGAAATAAGCTTATCTAATATACTTTATTTTTAGAGGAATCCTGTAGAGCTACTGTTTTATTTAAACATAAATAAACTATGAAGGGAATCGTATTAGCAGGTGGTAGCGGTACTCGTTTGTATCCTATCACCAAGGGTATCAGCAAGCAGCTGATACCTATCTTTGATAAACCGATGATATATTATCCTATCTCGGTATTGATGTTGGCAGGTATCCGTGAAATACTCATTATTTCAACACCATTTGACCTGCCAGGTTTTAAACGACTTTTAGGCGATGGTAGCCAGTTTGGAGTGAAGTTCGAGTATGCAGAGCAGCCTTCTCCAGATGGTTTGGCACAGGCATTCATAATAGGTGAGAAGTTCATCGGTAATGATTCTGCTTGCCTTGTACTTGGCGACAATATCTTCTATGGTGCTGGATTGAACCAGATTTTAGCAAAAGCAGTAGTAGATGCAGAACAGAATAACAAAGCTACAGTCTTTGGCTATCGAGTAAGCGACCCAGAGCGATATGGAGTAGCTGAGTTTGATGAGCAAGGCAATTGCCTCAGCATCGAGGAGAAGCCAGAGCATCCTAAGAGTAACTATGCAGTGGTGGGCTTGTACTTCTATCCTAATAAGGTGGTAGAAGTTGCCAAGCATATCAAGCCATCTGCTCGTGGTGAGTTGGAAATCACAACGGTGAACCAGGAGTTTTTGAAGGATAAGCAGTTGAAGGTACAGACTATGGCAAGAGGATTCGCCTGGCTCGATACTGGAACCCATGATTCCCTTTCAGAGGCATCCACCTTTATTGAGGTCTTGGAGAAACGCCAGGGCTTGAAGGTTGCTTGCTTGGAAGGTATTGCATACCGACAGGGATGGATTTCTGCAGAGCAATTGAAAGCGAATGCTCAACCAATGCTGAAAAACGACTATGGAAAGTATCTGCTTTCAATCCTTGATGAAGCAGATGTAACATTAAAGAAGAATTTAGAATATTAAGTAAATGAAGAACATCATTATCACGGGCGGTGCTGGTTTCATCGGCTCACACGTAGTAAGACTTTTCG
>ENA-ORPK01002885-ORPK01002885.1-human-gut-metagenome-genome-assembly--contig:-NODE-2885-length-11252-cov-2.383228_pt1 | contig 11252 bp, 10 predicted proteins | sample MGYA00242139_ERZ509068 | MGnify/ENA primary metagenome ERZ509068 (study PRJEB26280, sample SAMEA2338687) | human gut metagenome | biome: human gut; feature: human-associated habitat; material: faeces... | reverse complement strand
AATATGATCCGGGAGGTGAAAGCAGAAATCGCCGCTGAAAAAGCACGGCAAAAGCAGGCAGAACTGACAGGTTGAACAAACGGGCCCCCGAGGGCGAATCGTCCTCGGAGGCCCAAATTTTTTCTGACTGTGGCTGGCCGTGTGGTCAGGGGCAAAACAAGGTTACATAACTCTCGAGTAAATTGCGCAAAAAGTTGCGAAAAAGCACCGTTTTCATCAGAAAACGGTGCTTTCTATGGTGGACGATACAGGACTCGAATTCCAAAATTGCCGCTTTAGCTATTCTTATTTCGTGCCGAAATGTCCTGTTTTCAAGGCTTTCAGCGATTTTGCCGTCTTTTCTTATCCTTAGTAAAACCATCTTATTTTAAGCCGATAAGGCTAAAAATAAGGCTAAATTATGAGGTCACGCGGGGCATACCGCAAGCGTCTCTGACAGCTTGATCATATTAACAGTAAAGCCCTTGTCCGGCCAGATGTTTGACGACTGAACTATTTTGCAGTGAAGTTTTGAGATATCCTTGCACGGTCAGCCTCCTACCTGATTTGTATTGTTGAAAGTTCTGAATTAATTTCAGAGATCCGATCTTCGATTTGTTTACGACGTTTTCTGGAAAACAATCCTTTCAGGTTTGAGAGCTCCGTTTGGAGCATACGTTTCTCAGTTTCAAGGGATATCTTCTTTGCCGCGCGTTCCTGTGCTCTCTGTTCCGCAACCTCTGCCGCCCGTTTTCTCTCTGCCTCTTTGGCGGAAGCTTCTTCTTCAGCCTTCATTTTTTCATAACGGGCTTTATATGAGGCGATCTCGGCGTCCTCGGTTTCTTTGCTTTTTGCTGTTCGTTCACGATCTCGCACGGCGGCTTCTTTCGCTCGTTTTCTGCTTTCTTCATCATTGTGCTTTTGCTCGTTTTGCCATGCCTCTTCCGCCAAACGCTGATATTCTGCCATTGCCGCTTGTTGGCGGTAAAGTTCTGCTCTCTCCATCGCCGTGATTTGCGCCTTGAGGATTTGACGTAGATTTCGATATTTCTCCCTTGCAGGGGTAATACGCATGATGATGCGGCCAAGGGGAAGTCTGATTTCTTGGGTATCCAGCCCCTGCGCCGCTAAAGTGTCATAGGTACGACATAGTAAATCGTTGACCATCCTGTTTTCGTAATCACGGATTGCAGAATCTGAACCTATGGTCTCAGAGTATACCCGCAGCGGCTCAATTGCAGCTTCCCATGCTGCTGTCGTGAGTTGAATCTTCTCTATCAATGCGGGGCGTTCGTCTTTGTTGAAAAATCGTTCAAGCTCTTGAAGATTTTTTTGCACCTCATTTTCATATCGATCAAGACGGTCAGATACTGAATATTCGTAGTCCCGCATGACCGCATCAATGATCGGTGAGGTACCGAATGAAGCAATACGGCAAATGATATTATCGTATTCATGCGGAGCGGTTCCCCGGATTCTGCTTACCAGACTGGAGCATACCTCACTCTGATAGTTAAAAAGAGCCTCTTCAAAATCAGCCCTGCTTGCGATCGCTGCCATAGCGGCTTTTCTCCGGCTTGCATTGATCGTTTTCAATAATTGATCTGAGTCGATCAGGTCAAATAACCGACAAGCTTCAAACAGTACGCTGTCTATAGAACTGTCCGCCATATACGGCAACAAGGATAACAGTTGATTCAATTCACCGATGCATGCAGCGGAGGACTTTAGCCTGATTATATCCTCAGGCATTGCGTTCCGCCTGTTTTGTGCATTTTGAAGATTGGAAAGCACAGGCGGAATTTCCGCTTCTTCACATCCGGGGAACCAGCAAAGCTCGGCCATCAGCCTGTGTGACGGCGTCACAAGCGTTTGAAATGCATCGTCACAGGAAGTGGAGGACAGAAGCGATTTTTCGTCATAGCGCAAACGAAGACAATGTCTGTCATCCGTCATCGCCGCGCCCAATATGTAGAATGGATTTTCAAATAGCGTCACTCCGCACACCACCTGTCAGCTTGTAAATCCGATCTTCCTTTTTCCCTCATTTTGCAGTGGTAAGGCATCGCATACCTTGAATATGATTTCATCCTGGCCTGCTTTCACCGCCAGCCTCCCGGCCTCCTTGACCACAAAGGCGGCGTCGGAGAGCGGACGGCCCGCAAGACGGTTTGATAACGATTCTATCTCAATGTCATTTGAAACGGGAAGTTTTGACAGCAGTGACTCCAGCAGGGCGCGCACCTCCGTCTCAGAAGGCATTTTTACTTCAACAATGTGATCGAACCGGCCGCGCCGGATGATTGCCGGGTCAATGGCATCAATCATATTTGTCATTGCAATGACGAGAACATGCTGCTTTGACGCTTCGGGAATGCGCCGTAAAAATTCCGCGACCTCCTCCATATGGTGCGTACCGGATGCCGCCCCCATGCTACGGTCTGCCAAGAACGCCTCCATCTCGTCAATCAGGATCACGGACGGAGCGTGCGCGATCGCTTCGTCAAATACCTCCGCGATTTTTTTGCTTGTGGCATGAATATAGGAGCTTCCAATGCTGCCAGAATCAATGGAATAACATGGCCAGCCAAGGAATTCCACCAGTTTTTCCGCGGCAAATGTTTTCCCGCAGCCGGGCGGGCCGTGAAGAACGACTGCCGTGGGGAATTCGATCCCCATGCGTTTGTACTTTTCCTCGTTGGCAATAATATCGACAACCTGTTCGTTAAAAAAGGCTTCCAGCGCCGGTCTTCCCGGAAGTTGAAATCGAGTATTGCCGTCTATCAATTTTTCCGTGGCAGCATCTGACGCCTGCTTCACAGGCAGTTCCATGGATGGCTCAACGGTATTGATCAAATATTGTCCGCCGCTCACGGGAAAGCCCGCCTCCCGAATGATTGCGACCACCAGCTCCTTCGGCATCCAGTTCAACAGATCACACAGCCTGTCGAAAGAGGCTGTCGAGATATGTACCCCGCCCGATAGCCATGTTCCAAGCACAACTTGATCATCTCCGATTTCTGTCTCCGTATACGTAGGAAGGAGGCGGGAGGCCTGTTCAAGATAGATGGCATCATGCAGGGAATGGATGCTGTCGATTTTTCGGGTTTCCCGAAGCGCGGCGGCAAAAGCAAGCGCTGCAACGGCGCTGATCGGATATGGCCCGGACTGGACGGAAGAAATGATGTGCTCCAGGCTGCCAAAGCAGATAAAAAACTGGCTGTTTTCTACGTCAAATCCTTCAAATAAATCGGCACTGATCAACCCGGCCCCGACCCATTTGTGATATAGCTCCGGAAGGATGATCAATGCGGTGCGATCTCCGCCGGCAGATATAATTTCCCAGTTCACCCCATCGGCCACCGCTCTGCGAAGCGTGGAACCGTCAGGCAGTGGATACCATTCGGGGGCCATTTGTTTGTCGGCATACCATCACCCCCTGATGACATTTACGAGGTCGGGAATGCCCTCACCCGGCACTTCCGGGTTTTGAAGCTTGAGCAGCGCAAGGACGACCTCCCGCAGTTCGTCGATCTGGTCGTGATTGACATACCGCTGACCACAGCTTTTCAGCTCGTCAAAGGACCCTCTGTCCATATAGTTATACGATTTCTGTATCAGCGTATTGAACAGACTGATGATAAACCAATCCTGCCGCCAGAGGACAGCATAGCTTTTCAAGCAAAGCTCGCTGAGCTGATTTTCAAAATCCGAATCCGGACCATTTCGGTCAATCGTTCGCTGTGCTGTTCCGGTCAGACGGTCAAAGTCCGTACTTTCTTCCGGCGCGGCATATTTGCGGGCAAGCTGATTGAATGAATCCACACAGTGATCCAGTTCCATCTGCCGGTATTCTCTGCGGTGTTCTCTCCCCACTTGGCTTAACAGCTCTTTTGCCGCCTGAGATTCATTGAAGGCATCTTGGACTTCTTCCTGATCGCAGGATTTGCTTCCAATCGACGCGGCTTTTCGCGCCTTCTCCTGCACTTTTTCCAACCGGGGATCGGAAATTTTTTCGGACATGGCTTCAGCGCGGCGCAAAACGTCCTGCGCGCTGTCCGCAATGCGGTCGGTGGCATCGAGATCCAGCTGACCCTCTTGTCGAGAGTAGTGATTTTTATTCCCGAAGTCAGCGCCGATGCAAGGGACGGACACGCCGAGGTGGACCGTACCAGCGTCGGACACTTCATAATCGCAGATAATATCAGCACCTATTGGAATCACGCCATCGTCAAAGTCTCTGCCGCTGATTTTATAATAGCCGATCCAACGATTGTCCTTAATTGGAGTACGGATTTCACCCTCCCAGAGTTTGAACAGCAAATATTCATCTGTACCGGCTCTCAGCGTTTGCCCGGCCCTGAATGTAACGCTGCCCTTTTGTGGAAGGGGATCATTTTTCCGAACCAGATAGACAAGCTCCGGCGCTCCTCCCAATCGGCTGAGAACTTCAGCGCTGATTGAATGGGAAGCTGGGATGGCACCAATGGCTGCGATCGTCCTTGTAATAACGACCCGGTGTTCTTTCAGCGGTACCATATGTCCGAGGCGGTCATAGACGGAAACTTCAAACGTGTTGTCACCGTCCTTTATCAATGGAACTTCAAGAATCATTCCGTTCCTGAGTGCCGCCCGGCCTGATGTCCACCCAGCGTCAAGACTGGTTATTTCCACATCATAATTTTCTACATGGTCTGTCAGGAAAGCAACCCGCGCTTTCTGATCAGGGGTCCTGGCATCGTATCGGAAAGAAATATCAGCGTCGGCAGAAGTCTGCGCATTTGCGGCCTTTCGGGTGTGATGACTGCTTGACCAGTCAATGGATTCGGCAAAGATACTGGCCCCCTCCGCCACAGCAATCATCGGATTGACGTCCGTGTTGGCTCGAAGCGCCAACTGTCCGGCCACCTTATCGCGAAGCGGTTTATAATTTGTCGGCCCGCCGACAAAGACAATCATCTCAATGTCATCGGCTGTATATCCTGCTTTATCCATGGTTTCGCGCGTTACCTCAATGGTTTCGTCAATCAAATCGCTGATCAGCGCATCAAGATCTTTTCGCGCAAACGGAATATCCAGATACAGTTCATTGCCCTCCAGATCCGTGCAGCGGAGTTGGTCTTCATCCAGCTTTATGATCGTCTCCGAATATGTTGAGAGTTCAATTTTGGCTTGCTCGGCGGCAAGTTTTCCAAGCCGGTGAACAAGACGATACCGCTCATTTACAAGGAAATCATCCGGAAGAACAAATTTGCTTCTCAGCCAAGGTATGACAATACTGTTATAAATCAGGCGGTCCCAATCGCGGCCACCGCACATTTCTTTCCCGCCCTGTGAGAGCAAGTTGACCTTACCGCCGATATTATCGGCAAGCGACACGTCAAAAGTTCCGCCGCCGAGATCATAAACCAGGAAGACGCCCTCGCGGCTGCTGGTACGCATAACGCTCATGACGGCAGCAACAGGCTCTTGCACCAACGCAACTTTTCCAATCCCCGCACATTGTGCCGCCTCCAATGTGGCATCCTTTTTCATTTGGTTAAAGGCTGCTGGTACGGTAATGACAGTTGCGGTTTCCGGATCGCTGCGGATTTCTTCCGGCAAATACCCAAATAACACTTTCAATATTTCGGCACTACATTCCTCCGGCGTCCAATGCAATCCAGCCCCCTTGAGAAAACGTTCCTTCGTGCCCATATAGCGCTTGAAAAGCGCTGCGCCGTTTTCCGGATGTGCTGCAATCTGATCGTATGCACGGCGCCCATAGTATCGATTTCCTCTGCGGTCTACAAATATCGCGGTAGGCGTGACGTCATTCTGTTCCGGGCTTTTCCAGACGTGAACCGCGCTGCCGTCATAAGAGCAAATTGCACTGTTTGTCGTTCCCAAATCAATCCCCACATAATGCTTCACTCTTCACGCCTCCTCAGTATTACGGTTCCGGTTTTTTGCACTTTATTGTCGGCCATGATGACCGGCTCGATCATTTGAGTCACAACAAGGGATTCGTTTGGCTCAAAATCATCGAGGTTCAAAGCAAAAACCGGCATGCCCGCATCATAATCCTGTTGCTCAAAATTAACAACGCGCAATCCAGCGGTATTAAGAGCCGCCTCAACTTTTTTGCTGAACCAAGAGTACTGACTCTTGAATTTTTGACTATCCGTGTCATCAAGCATTTTCGCAATGCGCTCAAAGGTACGCCGAAATCGCCATTCCTCAACGGCAATTTCAGCAATTACCTTAATGTACTGGTCAACACTTGTTTCATCCATAGCGAAACCCCTGCTTTTACCGTTCATAAACATGGCCTTTCCAAGGCTTATTTGTATATTTTAATATAGCATCTTTCCAAGTGTAGTTCAAGCTAACCGGTACGGCAGCATACTAAATATAAAAATTTATAGCGTCAAGATTTACAAATCTATAACTTGACGAGTTATTTGGGAAATGCTACAATTGCTTCAGACTCAAAGATTGCGTGAAAACCTTTCCGTTCCGGATCATGGGGCGGCAGGGCGGACACGGGAACAGTCTTTGGTACGAGACAGCCAGCTCCCCGGCGTTATGGCGGGACATAAGTGCATCCGGGAATTGTAGATTGGCCGTGCGTGATAGGGTGGAATTGTCATTCGGCATATTCTCGCTGAAATGACCTTAATGAGAGGAAGTAAGCTGTCAGGCGTGCGGGGGAGGCGAACCCCTGCCTATGCGCCGGGCAAGTCTGAAACCGGTATTTTCCCGAATTGGCTGTACTTGTGACCGGCATTGCCGTTTGCGGGTACACACTTTGAGCCAAATGTGAAGCGCTTGTCCTGTGGGCGATGGGCGGCGTTAGCGTTTCTGCATGATCCGCAGGATGAGGCGAACCAAGCCCGCTGTCACACGAGGGCACGGCTCACGCAGGCTGTGTAACGCCAGTGATACCTTGACTGATTTTGGGGAAAGGGGGAAGTATGCCCTTTTCCAAGAAAAAGTGTATGAGAATAGTAGTCCTTGGACTATTAGATCAATGAAGTACGACTTTGAAGAAAGCCGTGCTTTTTTCTATCCAATGATGAGAATATGACAGTATAAGTTGGCCTGCTGCCGGAGGGGCAATACCCATCGGCAACTCATTTCGCAGGAGGTGGTGCGTATGGTGATTTGCTGCTCTTTTCCCAGCACTTACAGCAATCCCCTTTTTCCCCGCATACTCAGCACCTCCGGCGGTTGGGCCAACAAATGAAAAAAACAAAGGTTTGCGTGACTTTAGGAACGGAATGGAACTTCCTTGTTCTGTTCTTCCAGACCGAGGCCATCTGAATTAAGCGATACAGCCTCATTCGGGCTGTACACAGATTATTATGCACGCAGAGTAGGACTATCTCAAAACAAGCTGTCCGTTTGTGCGAGAATGAGTCAATCAAGGTTAAATAAGATCGTGAACGAAACCATTCAAAACGTCCCTGTGGAAACGCTGGTGAGCCTCTGTCTAGTTCTGAGATTGAACGAGGATGAAGCCGTAGATTATTTGGCAAGGTGTGAAAGAGCGTTTTCCCCGGCAAAGCCTGTCCACCAATGTTATTTGGAGCTGATCCGGCTTTACTCACAAGCAGAACAGAATTACAGAGGTGTATCAAACGAAGAATTGCAAGCAGTCTTGAACGAGGCAGATGATTATTTAATAGCGAAAGGCTTTCCGGCGCTGCCGGACTGCAATCTGTAAAGGTGAGGCAGAGGACAAAAGTTATTCCATTGCGGAATAAGTATTGTCCTCCGCCTTTTGTTATTCTATCCCTGCAATCTGGATTGCTTCATTCCTACCAACCCAGCGGCGTCCGATCAACGCTGCACGGTACACTTATGAAAGGAACAGGTATTACCCATGTTGAATATTCGCGATCTTCGGATCGACCCCGCCTCGCTGGGGACAAAGAAGCTGTTGGTGGATGTTGCGCCGGCGTATGAGTATAAAGATGGCAAGCGCACGGATACCGTGACCGGCTATCGCTATATCGTTGCGCTGCCTGCACACAGCCTTGAGAAAATCGGTGTCCGCATTGACGGTAAGCAGCTCATGGAAAAGCCGGAAGGCTTTATTGAGGTCGAGTTTGCCGACCTTGAGGTGACCGCTTATGAGTCTCAAGGGCATGTCCAGCTCACCGCAAAGGCCACCGGCATTTCTACCGTCAGGAAAAATTGACGGTCGCAACCGGGCGGCCAGGGCGCAGCAGACGGGGAACAGATATTTTCCATCAAGGAAAATATCCCCCGGCGGCAGCGCCAGCGCCGCCCCGCTGCCCCACGGTAAGTATTACCGTGGGGCAGCAAGGTAGCGGTAGCAAAGAAAGGAGACCATGACATGGCTGCACAAGACCCACAAAGCCGCAGATGGTCGTTGACCATCAACAATCCAAAAGACTGCGGCCTTGACCATGATACGATCATCGAAAGGCTGCATCTGTTTCATCCAAGGTATTTTTGCCTCGCAGACGAGATTGGCGAGAGCGGGACCTATCATACGCATATCTATCTGTTTTCCCATTCTCCGATTCGATTCAGCACCGTAAAGAACCGTTTTCCGCCCGCTCACATTGAAAAGAGCATGAAAGGCTCTGCGGCAAATCGGGATTACATCACCAAAAGCGGGAAATGGGCTGACACGAAAAAGGTGGAAACCTCTGTCGAGGGAACCTTCTTTGAGTTTGGTGACATTCCCACAGAAGCCGAGGAGGATTCCCCCTCCATGTATGCCCTCATGGGCTGTGTGGAACAGGGTATGACCAATGCCGAAATCATTCGGCAGAAGCCGTCCTATGCATTTCGGCTCAAGGGCATTGACGAGATGCGGGATACCCTGCAGGCAGAGCGGTATATCAAGGAAAATCGAGCCGTTCAGGTGCTTTATTTCTATGGTGACAGCGGAACCGGAAAGACGCGAAGCATTTTTGCATCCCACAAGCCAGAGGACATCTGCCGTATTACCGATTACGGTGGCAAAAATGGCACGAAATTCGATGCCTACCACGGACAGCCCGTGTTGGTGTTTGAAGAATTTCACAGTCAGATCCCAATTGCCGCCATGCTCAATTATTTGGATATTTACCCTTTGCAGCTCCCAGCGCGATACCACGACCGCACGGCCTGCTATACCACTGTCTACATCACTTCCAATATCTCTTTGGACGAACAGTATACGGAAGTTCAGCGCTCTGAGCTGGAGACGTGGCGGGCATTCCTGCGGCGTATCGGCTGCGTGAAGGAGTTTCGCAAGGGTAAACCGCCGAGGGAGGTGCCTTTCCATGACAAGAGAAGATAAGAAAAAAATCGAGCGCCGCGCCTATTGGCATGACCTCCTTCGTCAACTTCGCGGTACCCCTGATTTTCCGGTCAAGCTTTTCTTCCTTGCGCTTTTTCTTGTTGGCGCTGTGTACGTTGCCACAAAGCAGGCCATATTGCGCGAACAGGTGAAGCATATCGAGTTAATTTCCCCCATTCTCAAGGCCGCAATGGAACACGCTGTAACAGCCTATTTGTTTGTTGGAGGTCTGGCACTGCTGACGCTCCTGCTCTATCCCTTTGGCAGACGAGCAGCGAAAGACCAGCTTCAATGTATCGGCCTCATAAACCACGCGGGGATGCCGCCCGATTTGCTCCGCAAGCGCCGCGACAAAGACAATCCCCGCGTCACGGTATGGGAGTTCCGCAATCAAAGCATCCCTCTGCAAGAGTGGGACAAGAAACGCCTTGCCATTGAAACCGCATTGGGAATCACCATTGTCAAGCTAACCTACGCCAAGGGCAAGAGCCGTGTGCTGGTGTATGCTGTCTCTGCTGGTGACGATTTGCCGGAAGTCCTGAAATGGAAAGACAGTTATCTTTCCCCTAAGAGCTTTGTGCTGGTGCTGGGGGAAAGCTATACCGGCCCTGTGACGGTCAACCTCGCGCACATTCCGCATATCCTCTTGGGCGGCTCCACGGGCAGCGGAAAAAGCGTCCTGCTGAAACTACTGCTTATGCAGGCGCTCCATAAGGGCGCAGAGGTCTACATTACCGATTTCAAGGGCGGCGTGGATTTTCCCAAGGTCTGGCACGAGAAATGCCGGATGTGCTTCACGGAGGAAAATTTGCGCTATACCCTCGATCAACTTGTAGCGGTGCTGGAATACCGCAAGAACGCGTTTAAGGCGCTGGGCTGTCCAAACATTGACGCCTACAACGAGACTACGGAGCAGCCGCTCCCACGGCTCATATTCGCTTGTGACGAGGTGGCGGAGATGTTGGACAAGACCGGAGCCGACAACGAGCGGAAGAAGCTGCTGGCGCAAATTGAAAACAAGCTGTCCACTATCGCACGGCAGGGACGGGCGTTCGGCATCCATCTCATTCTTGCCACGCAGAGGCCGGATGCGACCATCATCCCCGGTCAGATACGCAACAACATGGATTTCCGTGTTTGCGGCAGGGCGGACAGCGTGCTTTCTCAAATTATTCTCGACAACACCGGCGCCGCCGATCAGATACCCAAGGATGCACGGGGCCGTTTCATCACCGGAGACGGTACGGTGTTTCAAGGCTACCTGTTCGACGAGGGGCAGCTTTAACGGGGTGATACCATGCCGCGCAGAAAGAAGCCCAATGACTACGGCACAGGGATTCCCTATCACGAGGTAGAGGCCCTTGCCCGTGTCCTGCTCCCGGAAATCCAAGCGTTCTTTGAGAGCGAGGAGGGGCAGCGGGAATACGCCGAGTGGAAAGCAAGGCACCAGGCCGAACAAGAGAACAAGACATAACAAAGGCGGGAACATCTATAACGATGCTCCCGCCCTTGCAGTTCTTACTGTAATATGCTAACATAATAATAAAGTACGGAACTTTTTCCCGCTTTTTTCGTCTATATAAGTAAACGCAAAGTAAGGAGGGATATCCGTGAAAAAGTATACTGCTTTGTTTGCCGCCTTAACGCTTGTTTTAGCATTAGCGGGATGCGGTGCGGAAACACAAACACCAATGCCAGGCCAAAGCGAACAAGAGGAATTCACCCAAAACAGTACAGAGAACGTAAACGAGACAGACGGCATGACACTTCTTGACAGTGTTTTTGACACGCTTTCCGAGGGAACGGATGTGACCATCACCCTTGAACAAGAGGGCGTTCGACAAAGCTATCCGAACACGCTGGACACATATTGGGCCATGCGGATGCCCACAAGCGAGAATTTTAATTGGTGCGGGATCACAAAAGAGGATTATTCCGCAGCATCTTCTGAAGGTGAGGGTAAGCAGAATAG
>ENA-ORPK01002884-ORPK01002884.1-human-gut-metagenome-genome-assembly--contig:-NODE-2884-length-11252-cov-3.750380_pt1 | contig 11252 bp, 8 predicted proteins | sample MGYA00242139_ERZ509068 | MGnify/ENA primary metagenome ERZ509068 (study PRJEB26280, sample SAMEA2338687) | human gut metagenome | biome: human gut; feature: human-associated habitat; material: faeces... | reverse complement strand
CCAGCCGATGGCTCAGCTTAAAGCTTATCGACAGGGACGCTTCTCTTATAAAAGAAATAAATACATACCTTGGCGAAGATATTCTGAACGACAAAGAGATAGCCGCTGCCGTTGAGCTTGCTGTTATGAATCTTGATGTAAACGGCATCGATCCCCGCCGCATAAAAGAGCTGACCGTTTCTTCACTTGTCAGAACTGCGGAGCATATCGCCGCAAAGGCTGTTCACTATGAAAAGAAAAATTACGACAAGACCGACCGCACTATCGATAAAATTCTCACAAGCCGTCTGACAGGTTATCCGCTTATGCTGCTTATGCTGCTCCTTATTTTCTGGATAACCATAACGGGAGCAAATTATCCCTCGCAGATCATTTCCGATATTTTATTCAAGGGGCAGGATAAGCTGACGGAGCTTTTTCATTGGCTCAATGCGCCCGAATGGCTCCACGGCGTACTTGTATTGGGAATTTACCGTGTGCTTGCATGGGTCGTATCGGTAATGCTGCCGCCTATGGCTATATTTTTTCCGCTTTTCACCCTGCTGGAGGATTCGGGTTATCTGCCGAGAGTGGCATATAATCTTGACCGCCCGTTCAAACGCTGCAATGCCTGCGGAAAGCAGTCACTTACAATGTGTATGGGCTTCGGCTGCAATGCGGCAGGTATTGTCGGCTGCCGCATAATCGACTCACCGAGAGAGAGGCTTCTCGCCATACTGACAAACAATTTTGTACCCTGCAACGGACGTTTCCCGACTATAATTTCGATCCTCACGATGTTTTTTGTAGGCTTTTCGGGCGGAGCGGGTTCATCTCTGCTTTCGGCTGCGCTTCTTACTGCGGTGATACTGCTTGGGATAGCCGTGACCTTCGGCGTCACGAAGCTTTTGTCGAAAACGCTTCTCAAAGGTGTGCCGTCGTCATATACACTGGAGCTTCCGCCGTACCGCAAGCCGCAGATATTAAAGGTGCTTGTGCGCTCAATATTTGACAGGACTTTGTTTGTACTTGGCAGAGCGGCGGCTGTGGCTATTCCTGCGGGACTTATCATATGGCTGATGGCTAATGTTACCGTTAATGACGTGACCTTGCTTTCACATTGTGCAGCCTTTCTTGATCCTTTTGCAAGATTTCTCGGTATGGACGGTATTATTTTAATGGCATTCATACTTGGACTGCCTGCCAACGAGATAGTTGTTCCAATAATTATTATGGGATATATGGCGCAGGGCAGCATTATTGAATTTGACGACCTTGAACAGATGCGACAGCTTTTTGCTGACAACGGCTGGAACTTTATAACCGCAGTATGCGTTATGCTGTTTTCATTGATGCATTGGCCATGTTCAACTACATTGATAACCATAAAAAAAGAAACGGGCAGCCTTAAATGGACTGTTATAGCTGCGCTGATACCTACTGTTGTCGGTATGGCAGCATGTGCTTTGTTTGCAAATATTGCAAGGGTGTTTATATAAGGAAGCACTGATCAAATCCCGTCTGACGACTTGGCACACATCTTGCTTGCAGATTTTCCGTCATCTTGCATTCAAGCTCCTTGAAATACATACAGTATTTCTGCATCGCTTTCATACAATCTGACGAAAAATCTGACGGCGCAATATGTGCACCAGATTTAATCAGTGCTTCCATAATTCTGATAACCAATTGACCTATAGACAAATCCTCGGCTGAAATAAGCCGAGTGCCGCTTGGAAATTTATAAGAAAGCTTTAAATAAAAATATCCTGCTCAAAAGCTTTTACGCAGTTTGGGCAGGATATTGTTTTATACTATGATCTTTCCTTTTTCCATAAGTCCACGGATCTCTTCATCTGTGGGCATTGCAGGTATTGCACCATGCTTTGTTGAGCTGAGAGAACCGCAGGCATTTGCATAGAGGGCAAATTCTTTAAGGTCATCAATTTCAAGCTCATCAAGGCTCTTTCCCGATTTTACTATCTCTGCAAGGAATGCGCCGAAGAAGCTGTCGCCTGCGCCCAAGGTGTCGACGGTCTCGACTTTATATGTGCTGATGCGCTCGATCCCGTGTCTTGTGGCGATTATGCAGCCTTTTGCGCCCTGTGTTATGCAGATTATTCTGACGCCTGTGTTGAGGAGCTTTGCTATGGCAGGTATCATATTTCCGCAGTCTGTTATTATTTGCAGCTCATTTTCCGACACCTTTACGATGTCAACCATTTTCAGAACGCTCTGCATTGCTGTTATGGCTTCCTGCTTATTTGACCAGAGATTTTCACGCCAGTTCGGGTCATAGGAAATTATCTTTCCGTTCTGCTTTGCATATTCGACCGACAGCAGGGCGGCTGATCTTGACGGTTCATTTGTAAGCATAAGCGAGCCGAAATGAAGGATCCTGCATTTATCAATAAGCTTTTTCTTTACTTCATTATAATTAAGCTGTGTATCGGCACTGTTTTTGCGGTAGAAAACAAAGTCACGGTCGCCGTCCTCGTCTTTGCCTACGAATGCAAGCGTTGTGCTGTGTTCATTATCAAGAATAAGTCCGTCTGTATCGACACCGTTTTCTATAAGAACATTTTTCAGATATTTGCCGAACATATCTTTTCCGACTTTTCCGATAAAGCCTGACGATACACCAAGCTTTGCTGCCATTACCGCAACATTTGCGGGTGCGCCCCCCGCATTCTGCTTATAAGTTATATCCCCGTTTTCAAGAATGTTTTCCGTAAAGTCAATAAGCATCTCGCCTATTGCGACTATATCAGCCATCAGATTACCCCCTATACATCACTATGTATATATTATAACACCGCTTCTCACTTTTGCAAGAGTTTTTTGTGAAAAAAGCAAAATATCGTCATTTTTTTGTCAATGTTCATAATTATTCAAGATAGTATGTTGCTTCCATATCGGCAACTGAAAGGGCAAAGGCAAGAGGAAACATTTCAAATGACCTTCCCACATTGTTTTTATCCTCAATTCCCGAAAAGCCCATATGGTATCTTATTGCAAAGGCTTCCTCCCTTGCAAGACGCATATATCCCGATATTATGTAAACGGATTTCTCGCCGTGTCCGTAGGGAAGATTGTCCTCAATAGTATAGTAGGGTACTTTCTCCCAGACGCCTGCTTCATTTTTTGCATTGCGGTAGTCCACCTTGTAGAAGTTCATCTTGCATATGTCGTGGAGAAGTGCGCAGAGTGCAATGCTTTCTTCGGAATAGTCCATTCTGTAAAGCTCTTTTGCACGGGGACGGGAAAGATAGTCTTTAAGGCAGTGATATACGTTAAGGCTATGCTCCAGAAGTCCGCCTGCGTGTGCGCCGTGAAAACGTGTGCTTGCGGGTGCTGTAAAGAAATCACTGTGATCCGAAAGCATATAGTCAAGCAGCTTATCAGCACCGTCACGTTTGATATTCTCACGGTATATCGTAACAAATTCTTCTTTTAATGCGGAAATATCTTTTTCCATAGCGTTCCTCCTCAGCGGTAATTTTCAGGTGAACTTAAATCAAAATAGGACTTTATTTTAAGCTTTTCTTCAATATCACTAAGCGTTACATTCAGCGGCAGGGACATTCTGTTCACTATAACATATGTATCCTGTCCATGCAGGTCGAACCAGTTGTCGCTGAATACGCAGTCCATATCGTCAAAATCAAGATACACACCCTTTGCAAACTTCTTTGAGCTTATCTTGAAACGGTACATATCGCCTATCTGATTTACCGTAAATTCAATTTCAGGGTCAAGGAACTCAAACTGCTTAGGCAGACAATACATAAATGTTGAATCGGAAACTACGGCATTGTCCTGCAAAAGAAGGTATTCAATATAACATTCGGAATACATATCCTCATTGACGCCTGTCATTTCCTTTGTAAGTGTAAGGCAGTCCTTTGCGGAAAGGGGCGGAACTGAAACAGCCTGTTCACCCTCGGCGATTATTTCAGCGGTATTCTTTCTGACTCTCCATTTAAGAGTGCCTTCAAATGCCGTAAGCTTTTCATTTGATATATTTATGACAAGGTTGTTTTTGTTGCTGTCGTCGATCGAACAGAGTACAGGCGCATAGAATTTCTTTGCGTAATAATGGAGAGCCTTCCATCTGCCGAAATAGTCGATAGATGACCATGAGATGACAGGATTGCTGTCGTTTACCTGCCAGTAGAGCGAACCCATGCAAAGTCCTCTGTGACGGCGCATCTGCTCGACATTAAGACGTATCGCATCTGCCTGAACTATCTGTGAGGCATAAACAAGGTTTTCAAAGCTGTACGGATAATGTGTCATCTGGGCAATGTAATACATAAGCTTTTCATTGCCGGCTTCGCATTTCTGATGAGCCTCCATAACAGGTGCCATAAGGTTAAGATCCTGCGGTTCCGCAAAGCTTCTTACAGTTTTCATACAAGGTATTGATTCAAAGCCGTATTCGGAGCAGAAACGGAAAATGTATTTCTTGTATTCGGTGAAAGGCTTGAAATTATGCCATACGTCCCAGTAGTGTATGTCGCCCTTGTTTCTTGCGCCCGAATCCTTGAAGCCGCCACCTGAGGACGGTGATGACGGCCAGTAGAAGGTGTTGGGGTCATACTGTTCAACTACCTTCGGTGCAAGGACTTCAAACATTCTGAGATAGCCTGCTTTAAGCTCTTCGTCATCGGGAAGTCCCCAATACTGCCATGCGGATTCTATCTCATTGTTGCCGCACCACATTCCGAGGCAGGCATGGTTTCGTATGCGTCTGATATTGTCGATAAGCTCATAGCGCACAGTGCTGCAGAATGCCATATCGCTTGCATTGTAAACGGAGCAGGCGAACATCATATCCTGCCATACAAGCAGACCAAGCTTATCGCAGAGGTCATAAAAATAATCATCGGGATAAATTCCGCCGCCCCATACTCTTATCATATTGTAATTTGCAGCTGCACAGCTTTTCAGAAGCTCTTTTGTGCGTTCGGCGGAGGTGCGGTCAAGTATCTGATCCTCTGGGATATAATTTGCGCCCATTGCAAATATCTTTATTCCGTTTACCTTGAAGCAAAATTCCTCGCCCTCTGCATCGGGTTCACGGCACACCTCGATCGTACGCAGACCAATGTTGAATTCATGCCTGTCAACAGGCTCGTCACCGTCAAAAAGCACAAGTGTCACCATATAAAGATTAGGCTTCCCGTAGCCGCGTACATTCCATAGATAAGGATTTGCAATAAGGCAGTCAAGTGCAAATATCCTCGTTGTTATCATAGTGCTCATTGTTGATCTTGTTCCGTCAGGGGACACTATTATAACTTCCGCACGGAGCAGGTCGGAGGAAACATCTGTAACGGCAGCTTCGAGGGTAAGACGTACGCTGTTCGGCTTGTGATTCTGTCTTACATAAACGCTTTCTATTCTGCCGCCGAACACACCGATAACTTCAACTGAACGCCATATGCCCATATCGGGAAGCTGCGGACCCCAGTCCCAGCCGAACATATAATGTGCTTTTCTGATATGCGGATAGCCTGCCATTGTTGATGAAACACCCCAGAGCGAGCGTTCGGCATTCTTTTTATTTATATATTTGACAGGGGACTGGATATGAACCTTTACATTGTTTGAACCCTCGTGTATAAGATCTGTGACATCAAATTCATATGCACGGTGCATATTATCTGTTCCGCCGACACGGATATTGTTAAAATAAACATCGGAGATAGTATCAATGCCTTTGAAGCGGAGTATTTTTTTCGGAGCGGTCAGCAGTTCTTCATCAGGGATAAAAACGTGCTCATAAGTACAGTCATCTTCCGAGTATTTTTCTGCGCTGTACTGATTAAGACGGTAATAGGGGTCGGACATAATGCCGTTTGCCATAAGTGCGGAATAAAGTGAGCCGGGTACAACCGCGTCTATGGGCTTTGTATGATTTCCGAGATAAAGGTTCCATTTTCCGTTGAGTGACTGTATCATATAATACCTCCCGTTATGCGTGGATATTTTTGTAATAGAAAACTGCAAGCTGAGTTCTGTCACGGCAGTCAAGCTTTTCAAGTATGCCGCTGAGATAGTTTCTGACCGTTCCTTCACTTAAAAACAAGGCTTCCGCTATCTCTTTGTTGCTATTGCCGTCGGCAACGAGCCGGATTATCTCTCGTTCACGTTCGCCAATGTCAAATTTATTATAGTCGAAACCGTGTCTGCTGCCTATAATGCTGTTCATTTTTCCGACTATTTCGCTGCCGAAAACGCTCTGTCCGTTGAAAACCGCTTTTATTGCAGGGGCGATGCTTTCGTATTCCTGCTTTAATATGTAGCCTTTTGCTCCTATATGCAGAGCTTCGGCAATATAGTCGTCATCTGAAAAGGTGGTAAGAAAAAGGATCTTTGCATTCGGGTCGCTGTCAAGTATCTGCTCTGCGGCTTCAAGCCCCGTCATACCGTCCATTCTTATATCCATAAGCAGCACATCGGGAGAATGTTTTTTATAAAGCTCAACAGCCGTTTCACCGGAATTACCCATTTCGCAGACCGTAATATCGCTGTCTGCTTCAAGTATGGTTTTCAGTGATGATGCAACAAGCTTATCATCATCAACAACAAGCACATTCATATATGAAGTCCTTTCTTATGATGTTATACGTTGGGAATAAACGATTCGTATGCCGAAAATAAGCAGAAAAAGTATATAAAGCGAAAGAAGAGCCGCAGCAGCCGTAATAAAAATACCTACACCTGAAAAAACGATAACGGTGGATAATATCATTGTCACGGCAAGTCCCGCAAAGCTAATGCCGGTTAAAATGCGGTAGGCTGTAAGCTGTTCGCTTTTGTAGACCGCTCTTGAAACCGATGCAAAAAATATCGTGCCGAGTGCCATTGCTGCCGGGATATAAACAAACAGAACCTTGTAAAAGAAAACTCCCACAGAACCTAAAAAATAGCCTATACCGCCGAATATTAGCGCATAGCCTTCCACATCGCCTATTTCATCGGTGCTTCTTATGCTGTCCAGCTCTGTACTGAGTCCGTCCATAGCATTTTCTGCAAAGGAAACTGTAAAGCCTGATTTCACGGCTATAATAATAAGTATAAAAGCTGCCGCAAGAGTTGCCGCCAGAATTTTATCGGCATTATTTTTTAGCAGTTTTTTCATTATGTCAAAACCCTTCCGTATATATTTGTGTAAATTATACTATCTGGAATAAATAAAATTTAAGATAATCCGTTTCGGGGATATTCAGCATAGTAGGGTGGTCGGGGGACTGACGTCTTGTCTCGATAAGCTTTAATGAAACACCTGCGTCGGAGACTGCGGACATAAGCATTTTCACGAACAGACTGTTATCCATAAAATGCGAGCATGAGCAGGTCGCAAGATAGCCGCCTCTCGGGAGAAGCTTCATTGCACGGTAGTTTATTTCCTTGTAGCCACGTTCAGCGTCTGAGATAGTTTTGCGGTTCTTGGTGAATGCAGGCGGGTCAAGGATTATCATATCGTATTCGCTTTTGCCCTTGCATAATTCGGGAAGAAGGTCAAAAACATTGGTGCAGAGGAAGTCCATTCTGTCGGTAAGACCGTTCTTTTTGGCATTTTCCTTTGCCTTTGCGATAGCTGTTTCCGATACATCGACAGCGGTAACACGTTTTGCACCGCCCATTGCCGCATTGAGGGCAAATGAACCTGTGTGAGTAAAGCAGTCCAGTACAGTCTTGCCCTTTGCGATCTTTGCAACAGCAAGACGGTTGTATTTCTGGTCAAGGAAAAAGCCTGTTTTCTGACCGTTTTCAACATCGACTTCATATTTTATGCCGTTTTCAACTATTTCCGTAAGCACCGAGTCGGCAGGGGAGATGAAGTCGCTCTCATACCAGCCTTTGTAAACTTCAAGACCCTCAAGCTCACGGATAGCGACATCATTTCGTTCGTAGATACCGTCGATTTTTATGCCGTCCTCAGCCATAAGCTCATAAAGACTGCGGTAAATAACGTCCTTTATTTTATCCATACCGTATGAAAGCACTTGTGTTACAAGAAGATTTTCATAGCGGTCAACGGTCAGTCCCGGAAGTCCGTCAGCTTCGCCGAATATAAGGCGGCAGGCGGAATAATCGCCGCCCATAACCGTTTTTCTGTAATCAAGGGCATATTTTAAACGGCGTTTGAAAAAAGCTGCGTCAAATTTATCGTTGGCATTGTTTGAGAGAAGGCGGATTCTTATTTTGCTTTTTTCGCTTACGAAACCCGTTCCGAGGTACGAGCCTTTTTCGGAAACCACGTCTGTAAGACAGCCGTTTGCCCATTCTCCGTCAACGCTTTTTATTTCCGTATCATATATCCACGGGTGTCCTCTTTTTATAGCGGCTTCAGCCTTTTTGCTGACTGATGCGCGCGGGTAATTTCTTTCACTTTTCATTGTTATAATTCCTTTTCTTTATAGGTATGCCATAATTATAGTATGAACCGAGTATGGTTGTCAATAAATCAGGGCAAAAAAAATGCAGGACAACGGTGTCCTGCAAAGATCAAATGAAATTAAATTAAAATATGTGTAGAACAAAAGAAAGGAGACAACAAAACGGATGTTAAACATAATTAATAGAATTAGACGAATTCTAACATCGATATTATTATAACCCATAACATACGATACGTCAACAGCTTTAAGGCAAAAATCTAAAATTTGTACAACTGCACAAATTTTGGCTTGTCTGATAGTGACATCTGTAAAAAGTTCTGAATCGATCAAAACAAAAGATAGAACTTCGGGATAATATATCAGCTGCAATATATCATATTTATGCAGAAAACAAAAACGCATTAATTTTTATAATTTGTTATAATACCATATTAAAATACAGCTGTCAAGGCTTTTAAACTTAAATTTATGTATTTATATTACAAAGCGTATAAAATGCGGAAATTTTTTTCACGTCATACTAATAACCATTTGTTCTATGGATAAAGACGGTGGATAGAATACGTCCAATCAAAGAAAACGACCGCAGACAGGCTGCCGCCTTTCAAGGGAGTTTGATGCAGAGTGGGCGTATTATAGCCACCGTATTTTATCCATAGGTTAAATGGTTATTAGTATCAGATAAAAAAACTGCATCACCGTAAAAAGTCGTCTGCTGAAAATAAAAATATGCCGCAAAACCATTTTTTATGAAATTATGTATATATCAAAGAGAACGGCATATTCTATTTACAGCAAGGTTTTCTGCGATCTTCGGGCATTGATTGAGAAAGGTATAACAAACATTGTAATTAAATTTTAATAATTGCAATGAAAAATTTCTCGGCTTTTGGTGATAATGTTCAAAAGAATCTGCTAAATACTAAAAAAATACGTCAGAATAATGCTTTGATTTTCGGGAATACTGTGTTATAATAACAGCATAGTCGATGAGATTATATTTTAAAATTTTTAATTGGAGGAAACAACAATGAAAATGAAGAAGATTCTTGCTGCTATCGCAGCTTCCACAATGGCAATCGCAATGCTCGGCATGACAGCTTCCGCAGAAGGTACAGATGCTGAAGAAGATACAATCGTTGACGAAACACCTGCTGATGAAGAAGTAGTTGAAGAGCCAACAGAAGAAGAAACTCCAGCTGAAGAAGAAGTTCCTGCTGAAGAAGAAGCTCCTGCTGAAGAAACACCTGCTGATGCTAACCCGGCTACAGGCAACTCTCCGATCGCACTCGCAGTTATCCCTGTTGCTCTTGCAGCAGCTGCAGTAGTTGCTAAGAAGGTTAAGTAATTTAACTGTTATTGCTTTTAATTGCTAATGAAAATACCTTTTGCAGTTTTCTGCAAAAGGTATTTTTTTTATAGACAGGTCTTGTTATCATAATAGTGAAAATGTACAAAGCTTTTGGGAAATATTAATACATTTTGGATATGGATTTTTGAAGCGAAAGGAGTTATAATAGACGTATAAATGGAGGGCTTGGAAAACGTTTTCCCAATATTTAAGGTGATTATCCGCCAAAGCGGTGTAATTATAATTTTATGAACATTTTGAAAGGATGTATTAGTTATGAAGATCAATAAGATTTTGGCTGCCGTTGCAGCAGCTGCAGTTTCAATTTCTATGCTTGCAATTTCCGCATCAGCAGAAACGATCGGTACAGCAGGTATCTACCTTGCTGACGAATCATGGGGCGCTCAGCAGTATTGGGGCGGTGCAATAGACGCAGATGGAAATATGGGTATCGCTTCCGTTACAAATGCCGAGATCACAGGCGACGGTACATACACAGCTTACATCGAATTTACAGACGCTATGAGCTATGGTCAGTTCTTCGGACTCTGCACAGATATTGAAGGTACAGGCGACGGTGCTGAAACAAGTGCATTCGCAGCATATCCTAACGCTGTTCTTGCTATCACAGGTCTTAAGGCTGACGGTGTTGAAGTAAAGGGCTGCAATTCCGAAGCTCCCGATATCAACGACAGCGGACTTATGAGAGTAAACATTTATAACCCATGGGCAGATGCATCAATCAACTATGCAGGTGATCTTGACTGGACATCAGGCATAAAGAGCATAGAAGTTACATTTACAGTAACAGGCACAGGCATTACAGCTGACGCTGCCGCAGATACAGCAGTTGAAACAGCAGAAGCTCCTGCAGCTGACTCAGAAACAACATCAACAGCAACAGGCAATACAACTGCAGCTGTTATCCTTTCAGTAATGGCTGTTGCAGGCGCAGCAGCAGTTGCAGCAAGAAAGAGAAAGTAATTTAATTACCGTATCCTGATTACAAACAATCAACGCCCTCTGAGATTTCGGAGGGCGTTTTTTTATTTTTTTGGGGGGCGGCGGTTCAAGTTTTGCTGTGGGCTGTAAAATGGTGTCCGCCGCGGTCGTTTGTTTGGCTGTGGACTGTTATAAATGGTGTGCGTATACCAAACTTTTTGGCACAAAACTTCGTAGGGGATGGGTTTCCCTTCCCGCTTTGAACTTGGATATTTAGAGAATACTGCGACATTTTATTGAACCGTCACTTTTGCTCCGTTGCCTATAAACGATAATTCTGCACTGACGCTTGAATATATCGTTTATGGCAAGGGTGGTTTTGCTTGTTTGTTGGTGGTCTTTAGTTTGCTGTGTTTTATAAATTTGTATTGCTTACGCATACAAATTTATAAAAGGTGGGGTTTTGTTTGATAATATAGAATTAGCGCAATGCAGATTAACCGTTTTACTAAGATAGTAATTTTCGTTACTTCTCTTGGTTTTACCTTTTTGAGCTGCATTGCGCT
>ENA-ORPK01002882-ORPK01002882.1-human-gut-metagenome-genome-assembly--contig:-NODE-2882-length-11272-cov-31.351877_pt1 | contig 11272 bp, 9 predicted proteins | sample MGYA00242139_ERZ509068 | MGnify/ENA primary metagenome ERZ509068 (study PRJEB26280, sample SAMEA2338687) | human gut metagenome | biome: human gut; feature: human-associated habitat; material: faeces... | reverse complement strand
GTACGCTGACCGCCATCGGCATCCACAACCTGCGCAACAGGAAAGCACGGTTGGCGATTACATTCGTCAACAATATCCCGATACTCAACGGCGACATCATCATTGGTATCTCACTCTTCCTGCTCTTCATCACGTTGGGCATTCCGCAGGGCTATACCACGGTGGTACTCTCACATATCACCTTCTGTCTGCCTTACGTCATTCTGAGCGTCATGCCACGACTGAAGCAGATGAATCCCAACCTCTATGAGGCAGCACTCGACTTAGGAGCTTCGCCGATACAAGCGCTTCGCAAAGTCATCATCCCAGAGATACTGCCCGGTATGATTTCCGGTTTCATGCTCACCATCACAATGAGTATCGACGACTTCGCCGTCACCATCTTCACCATCGGAAATGAAGGATTGGAAACACTTTCCACCTTTATCTATGCCGATGCGCGCAAGGGTGGACTTACGCCGGAACTCCGTCCGCTATCCACCATCATCTTCGTGCTGGTGCTGGTCATGCTCGTTATCATCAACCGTCGTTCTGACAAAAATAAGAAGAAATAAGAATGAAGAATAAGATATTATTTGTCCTAACCCTGCTGATGATCCTGCCGCTCTCTTCCTGCTACAACAAGGAGAACCGGGAGGAGATACTGAAGGTTTACAACTGGGCTGACTACATCGACGAAGATGTATTAGCCAACTTTCCTGCCTGGTATAAGCAACAGACTGGCAAGAAGATCCGCATCATCTACCAGACTTTCGACATCAATGAGGTGATGCTGACCAAGATAGAACGTGGACATGAGGACTACGATGTGGTCTGCCCGTCGGAATACATCATCGAGCGTATGCTCCGCAAGGACCTGCTCCTGCCCATCGACACCTGTTTTGGCAAGACCCCCAACTATCTGAAAAATGTTTCTCCATACATCGTGGAGCAGATAGATGCTACAAGCAACAATGAGCGCATCGCCCACCACTATGCCGTACCTTATATGTGGGGAACCTGTGGTATATTATATAATAAGGTACATGTACCTCTGAAAGATGCACAGACATGGGGCACGCTATGGAACAGGAAATACTGTGGGAAACTGCTGATGAAAGACTCCTACCGCGACTCATACGGTACGGCACTCATCTGGGCACACCGCAAGGACCTGGAAGCCGGGAAAGTTACGGTTCCAGAACTGATGAATGACTATTCACCCAACGCCGTGGCTACGGTAGAGAAAAATCTCAAAGCACTCAAACCGAACATCGAAGGATGGGAAGCTGACTTCGGAAAGGAGACCATGACCAAGGGAAAGGCTTACCTCAACATGACCTGGAGCGGCGATGCCGTATGGGCTATTGAGGAGGCGAAGAATGTGGGCGTGGAATTAGGATATGAAGTGCCAAAGGAAGGAAGCAACGTATGGTTTGACGGTTGGGTAATCCCTAAATACGCCAAAAATCCAAAGGCTGCCGCCTACTTCATCAACTATCTCTGTCAGCAGGACGTGGCACTTGCCAACATGGAAACAACGGGTTATGTGAGCAGTGTGGCAGGCAAGAAGATACTGGATGCCATGAGCGATCAGGAGATCTATCCGGAGCAGGTGAACTTAGCTTACTTCTTCGGGGAGGCTGGCAGGAAAGCCCATCTCAACCCTATCATGTACCCAGACAGCAGTGTGGTGGCAAGATGTGCCATGATTCATGATGCAGGCGACCATACTCCTGAAGTGCTCGATATGTGGTCGAAGGTTAAGGGCGACAACCTCGGTGGCGGAATCGTCATCTTCTTATTGGCTATCGTGGCTGCCATCACTATCTTTGTAGCGATCAAGAAAATTGAGCATTATAAACATCGAAGATTGTCGAGAAAACATCACAGGAGACACGTGATAAAGGTAAAAGGGTAAAAAAGTAAAAAGGTAAAAAAGTAAAAAAGTAAAAAGGGTAAAAGGGCTTTGAGAAGGGGAAAAGGAGGGGAAAAAGGAGGATTTTATAGGGGAAAATGAAGTTTTTTGAAGAAAAAGAGAAAAAAGTTGCAGAAAAATTTGGTGGAATGAAATAAAAACACTACCTTTGCACTCGCTTTTGAAAACATAGAGCAAGGGTGGTTACCAGAGTGGCCAAATGGGGCAGACTGTAAATCTGCTGGCTATGCCTTCGGTGGTTCGAATCCATCACCACCCACTTTTCCCAAAACAACTCAAAAAATAAAGAATCCGATTCCTTTTATTAGGTTTCGGATTCTTCGTTTTTATATACCCACCTGCCCACTCTTTTATTTTTGGCTGGACAAGGAAAAATTTCTCCCTCCCCAAGCAAAAATTATTTCCAGCGCAGGGAACTCTTCAGGCTTGCGTCTGTGTTTTAGGCCAATTCACTAAGAAGAGTTTACTCTTGGCACGGGTAAAGGCGGTATAAAGCCAATGGATATAATCGGGCGTCAACATATCATCCGTCATATATCCCTGATCTACATAGACATGTTCCCACTGTCCACCCTGTGCCTTGTGGCAAGTGATGGCATAGGCATACTTCACCTGCACGGCATTGAAGTACTGGTCTTCTCGGATAGCCTTCATGCGGTCTGCCTTCAGCGAAATATCCTGATAGTCTTCCTCTACCCCACGGAAAAGCTGTTCCTGCTGCTCACGGGTAAGAGCAGAAGCCTCACTCTGCAAGGTATCCAACAATGCCGTTACGCTGATTTCATAATTATCATAGTCGGGAAACTGGAGCAGAAGTGTGGCAAAATGAAAGCCATAAAGATCCAGATGGCGGCGCACCCGCAATACTTTCGCCCGGTCACCATTCGCTAAGAAAGAAGGAATCGACTGCAGTTCCTTTCTCACTTCAGGCGTATCGCCCGAAGCCTTCATCTGCTTCCGTTCATTTTCTGTCCAATAATAATTGTTCTTCACAATCATGAGCATATCACCGCCGGAGAGTTCTTCCTCCCGGTCGAGTACCATATTGCGGATACCATTATTATAGATATTCGCCCTCTTGTTGCTGCGCGTAATCACCATCGTCTCATCCTGTCCTACCTGGTAATAACTGTTGGCAAGACTCTCTACGAGTTCATTGCCCGGCATCATCACAATGTCGGCAAACCCCTGGAAGCGGATGAGAGGCAACTGGGTGATATCATCATGGGTAATCATCTGGCGAATGACCGTAGCATTATACAAGATACCGGACTCCTGACTCTGACGAAGCACCTCATTGAGGTCGCACTCGTACACTTTCAGTCCATAGCCCTCCAGCATCATCGCCTGAAGAGCAGGAGATTCCTCCTCCCCCACCGGCGGCAACTGAGCCTTGTCACCAATGACCATCAGACGGTCGTTGCGTCCCTGATAAACAAAATGCACCAGATCGTCCAGCAAAAAGCCACTTCCAAAATTGCCATCGCCCAATCCGAGATTAGAAACCATGGAAGCCTCATCCACCATAAACAAGGTGTCGGTATAGAGATTGTCATTCAGATTGAATTTCCCATCCACACCGGCAAAAGATTTCTCACGGTAGATACGGCGATGAATGGTATAGGCAGGACAACCGCTGTTGAGCGAGAATACCTTAGCCGCCCTACCCGTAGGAGCTAAAAGCATGACCTTCTGCCGGATAGCCTGCAAAGTACGTACGATGGCACCCGAGAGGGAAGTCTTACCCGTACCCGCAGAACCTCGCAGAATCATCGCACAATGAGGGGCCGTATCCGTGAGGAATTGAGCAAAAACCTCCAGGGCATGCGCCTGTTCAGAAGTTGGCTGAAACCCAAATTGTTGTAATATCTGATATTTTAACTCTTCTTTGACCATATTTCAAAAACATTTTGTATCTTTGCACTTGCAAAAGTAACAATACTTTTTGAAATGAAACGAAAAATAAACATAAATTATATATTGGGGGCATGCGTCATCGTGCTTTTAGTACTCTGCACGCTGAGTATCTCTCAGCCGCTCCGTTTCCAGTCTGCCAAGCAAGAACGGGAAAAGGCGGTGAAGGAAACACTTATGAAAATACGTACGGCAGAAGAGAGATATAAGGCACGGCACGGAGGCTACTCGGGGGATTTCCAGACACTCATCAAGGGAAAATATCTGCAGGAATCCCTACAGTATATCCCCTATTCTGACGGAAAGAAGTTTACGCTCTCTGCCACAACCATCGTCAGCAAGAGCGGCAAGCAGATTCCGCTGATGGAATGCGGTGCCTCTTATGAAGACTTCCTCAACGGACTGGACGAGAATGCCGTACAGGAACTCATAGACAATGCAATGATTTCAGGAGCATATCCTGGACTAAAGATAGGTGATATTACAACAGACAACAACAATGCAGGTAACTGGTAACAACAAGAATTGGCAACAAGCCCGACTCACTATCCGCGTGAGCAACAATACACTCAGCTTTTCCGTCGTGGACAGAGAAGCCGAGCATCAAGTGATATACGAACCTTACACGGTGAAAAGTGGAGTCTCCATGGCGGCAAACCTGCGCCAGGCTTTCAAGGAGAGCGACTTGCTGCAACGAGGATACTCGAAGGTAAGAGTGTATATAGATACCCCTGTACTCATCGTACCGGTAGAAGATTTTAAGGAGGAAAACCTCACCACCCTCTACCAGCATGCTTTCACGAAGCACGACAGTGATGCCCTTCACTACCGGGTGCAACCATCACTGAATGTTGTGGCCATCTTCCCTATCAACAAGGATTTGAAATTGGTGGTAGAAGACAATTTCAGCAACGTGCGCTTCACCCCTATCCTGCAACCCGTATGGAACTACCTTCACCAGCGCAGTTTCGCAGGAATCAGACGCAAGTTGTTTGCCTATTTCCATGACAAAAAAGTGGATATCTTCAGTTTTGAAAAGAACCGTTTCAAGTTCTTCAATTCATTCGAAGCACCCCACCCAAAGGATGCCATCTACTTCATGATGTATATATGGAAGCAGTTGGGAATGGACCAGCAGCAGGACGAGCTGCATCTCGTAGGTGATATTCCAGACAAAGAATGGCTTCTCTACAACATCAAACTCTATATCAGAAAGGTGAATGTGCTGAATCCTTGTGCAGAGTTCAACCGTGCCCCTATCACAGAGATAAAAGGCATGCCATTCGACCTGTTGACTCTATACTTGAGCAAATAAAGAAAGAATCAGAAATATCCGATTTTCAATCAAAAAAATCAGGATTTAAATCAGAAAGGATCAGGATTTATAAACAACCATCAGATTGATAAACAGAAAGAATTATGAGAATTATTACAGGAGAATATAAGGGACGCCATTTTGACATTCCCCGTACATTCAAGGCGCGCCCTACCACAGACTTCGCCAAGGAGAACATCTTCAATGTGCTCCAGGGTTACATTGACTTTGAAGATGCCACTGCCCTCGACCTTTTCGCAGGAACAGGAAGCATCTCCTTGGAACTCATTTCGCGCGGATGCAAGCAAGTGGTAAGCGTAGAAGCCGACCGTGATCATGCCAATTTCATCCGCCAATGTTTCAAGAAACTCAATGAAGACAGAGACATTCTGGTACGTGGCGATGTGTTCCGCTTCCTGAAATCCTGCCACCAGAAGTTCGACTTCATCTTTGCCGATCCTCCTTATGCTTTGGAAGACCTGGCAAAGATTCCAGATTTAGTATTAAACGGCGAGCTGCTCAACGAGGACGGCATCTTCGTTTTCGAGCATGGCAAGAACCATGACTTTTCCGCCCATCCGAGATTTTTAGAGCACAGAAGTTACGGCAGCGTCAACTTCTCCCTCTTCAGATAGTCACCCCTTTTCTGGTAACCTGCCCTTTGCCTGATAACTACGCTGATGGTTATCAGACAAAGAACATAACAAGAATCTGAGCAATAATCACTCTGACAAACATGCCCAGGGGATAAACCGTAGCGTAAGTGATACTTGGCGTATCCCCATCCAAGGTATCATTGGCATAATTCAGCGCCATCGGATTGGCCATACTTCCACAGAGGATGCCACAGATGCTTCCGAAATCATACTTCTTGGTTTTCAGAATGATGAAACCTACAATGACAACAGGAACCAGTGTGATGAGGAAGCCGATGCCTACCCACATCAGACCTTCGGGACGGACAACTGTCTCGAAGAACTGACCGCCCGCCTCCAGACCCAAGCACGCCAAATACAAGGCAAGCCCCAACTCGCGCAACATCAAACCTGCACTGCGGGTCATATAGGAAATGAAATGCACACGAGGACCCAAGGCACCTATCAGAATACCCATCACGATAGGTCCACCGGCAATACCGAGACGTACCGGAGCCGACATGCCAGGGATGTTAAGCGGAATCGTGCCAACGGCAAGACCTAAGATGATTCCGAGGAAGATAGCACCCAAGTTTGGTTCGTTGAGTGTTTTGACAGCATTACCCAAGAACTGTTCCACATGATCGATACTGGTAGGATCACCCACTACCGTAAGGCGGTCGCCATATTGAAGTCGCAGATCATCGGTAGCCAACAGTCGGATATCACCACGGAGCACACGGCTCACATTCACACCATAGCTGTTGCGCATCTGAAGATGTCCAAGTCGCTTACCATTGAGTCCCGGACGAGTAACCACGATGATGCGGCTTTCCACCTTGGCATCAATGGCATTCCAGTCCACCTTATCATTATTCCACTCCTTATCCACTTTCTTACCGAAGAGAATCTGCATGGCAGACACCTCGTCCTTATTCGTCACCACCAGCACATTATCGCCTGTATGAAGCACGGTATCAGCTTGTGGCACAATCACCTGTTCACCACGCCAGACACGAGAGATAATAAACTTACGGTGAGTGAGCATGGAGATTTCTGCAATCGTATTACCATTGAGTGCCGGATTCACAATCAGATACTGTCCGATGGAAGTATGGTCGTCATCATCATTGCTTCTGATTTGCAGATCCTCAGGCTTCACAAAGAGTTTTCGCAGCAGCATCATCGCTAAGATGACACCCACAACGCCCAAGGGATAAGTGACCGCACAGCCCAAGGCAGCACCACCACTCGGCATGCCCAACTGTTGCAAAGCCTGCTGGGCAGCACCGAGTGCAGGTGTATTGGTAGTAGCACCACAGAGGATGCCCACCATATCCGGCAAACTCACAGGAAGCACCCAGCACAGGAGCAGTGAGAAGAGTGTGCCCACCAAGATGACCGCCATACTCCAGAGGTTGAGCGAAATACCCTCATGGCGCATGGAACCAAAGAAGTTAGGACCCACGTAGAGTCCGAGCACATAGACAAACATGGTGAGACCAAAGCTTTCAGCAAACTCCAGCATATTGTGATCGACAGTCAGACCGAGATGTCCGGCTACGATTCCCACGAAAAAGACGAAAGCGATTCCCAATGATATGCCTTTGATATGGAGCTTACCAAGCGCAAGACCCAAAGTACAAATCAAGGAAAGAATGACGATGCCTTGCACCGCCGAATGTACGTTGATTAATCCATCAAACCACATGATCTAAATCTATCAATAGTTGTTTTTATTGAGTTTTTATTCAATTTCGAGTGCAAAGGTAATCAGAATCAGGGACAAAACAAAATAAAATCGATTTTATTTCTCAGAAACAGAAAGAAAACTTTTTCTTTTTCCCGGTTTTTTAGTAACTTTGCAACCGTTTTGCAAAAAGAACAAAGAAGTGAGCCTCCTGTGAAGGCTCAGCTCATCAGAAATAAAAACGATTATAATGAAAGATATCTGTTGTATCGGTCACATCACAAAAGACAAGATTGTGACTCCAAACCGTACCGTCTATATGGCTGGCGGCACCTCATTCTATTTCTCGTATGCCATCAACCAGCTTCCCAAGGATGTAACTTTTTCACTGGTTACAGCCATGGATCCTACAGAAAAGGAACCAGTAGAGAAGATGCTCAAGGCTGGCATCGACGTATCGATGAATGCCTCCCGCAACACAGTGTTCTTCGAGAATATCTATGGAGAAAACCAGAATGAGCGCAAACAGCGCGTATTGGCAAAGGCCGATCCGTTTACCATCCAGCAGTTGGAGCATGTAGATGCCAAGGTTTTCCATTTAGGTAGTCTGTTGGCTGATGATTTTCCAACGGAGGTGGTGGAATATCTGTCTAGCAAGGGAAGGGTTTCCATCGACGTTCAGGGTTATCTGCGCGAGGTGAGAGACGAGAAGGTGTATCCTATCGACTGGAAAGAGAAGTTGAAGGTACTGAAGCATACCTACTACCTGAAGGTGAACGAGACAGAAATGGAAACCATCACGGGCCTGAAAGATGCCCATGAGGCAGCAAAACTGATTCATGCCTGGGGAGTCACCGAGGTGATTATCACCCTTGGCAGCGAAGGTTCCCTTGTATATGTAGATGATAAGTTCTATGAGATTCCTGCCTATCCTCCTCACGAAGTGGTAGATGCCACAGGATGCGGAGATACTTATTCGGCTGGTTATCTGTATAAGAGACTGCAGGGAGCAACTCCTACGGAAGCTGGTAAATTTGCAGCTGCCATGTGCACGATCAAACTGGAGCACAATGGTCCGTTCAACCGGTCTATCGAAGATGTGGAAAAAATCATAAAGAAATAAAGGTAAGTTCAGAAAAAGGCCCCACAGAGTTTTATATGGACCTGCTGTGAAATCTGTGGGACCTTTTTAATGAGGGACCTGTCAGAGAAAACAGGAATTACTTAATTATTCTTTTTTGAATCCCTCTATGGCTCCCTGCACCTTTTTCTTGGTACGCTTGAAAACCTTAGAGACTTTTGTGCCTATCGTATTGGCCACATCAGTAACCTGATCAGTAGTCTTGTCAGTAAAGTTGCGCACCTGCAGTTTCTGGTAAGCCACCTTGGCTTTGCTTACGCGGCGCACTTCCTCATCGCTGATAGAATCTTTCACTATCCTGTACTCATCCAGATAAGCCTGATAAGTAGAGTCTAACTTTTCTTTCTGGGCATCAGACAATTCCCTGTTGGTAGAAGCACTCTTGACAAAAATTTCAAACCTATTTGCAAAAGTACCGGCATGAGACAATACAACCTGCTGCTCTTTCTCTACAGCCTTCATTGCATTCTCCATCTTCTTCTGCTCCATTCCATTCTCAGATTTCTTCTGTCCGATTTCATTCTGCGCAAAAGCCGAAAGAGAAACGGCGAGCAAAAATCCTAAACTTAAAACTGTTTTTTTCATCTTTTTACTTCTCCTTTAAATATAAATACGTCACTCACTTCGGCTGCAAATATAGCATTAAATTATCAAACTCGCAAATAAAGTAACAATTATTCATATTTTTCAACGAAAACATCAAACTATAAGGTGGAAAAGTCGCCATCCTTACAATTTACAAGCAACAAATACCTAATATATATAATTTTATTACTTTTTGCACATTCAGATAGTTAAAAATCTGTTATTTTGTTCATTATCTCAAAGAAAAGCTATAATTTTGCAACCGAAATAGAAATAAAACCAAAATAATATTGCAATGTCATGCTAAAAACAATTGCAAAGAAATAGATTCGAAAGAGAATTCGGATAGATTCAGAGTAGAATTGAGAATATAATAATAACAATAAACAACAATAAAAGAAATGAAAAAGATCAGAGCAGCCGTTGTAGGATACGGCAACATTGGTAAGTTTTCTGTAGAGGCTCTTGAGGCAGCTCCAGACTTCGAGATTGCAGGTGTAGTACGTCGTCAGGGCGATAAAGACAAACCTGCTGAATTGGCTCAGTATGAAGTAGTAGATGACATCACAAAGTTGAAAGATGTTGATGTTGCCATCTTAGCTGCTCCTACCCGTTCATGTCCAGAATATGCTGAGAAGATTGTTGCTCTTGGCATCAACACCGTTGATAGCTTCGACATCCACACCAGCATCCTCGACTACCGCACCAAGCAGATGGAGAACTGCAAGAAGGCTGGCAAGGTAAGTGTTATCTCTGCCGGTTGGGATCCAGGTTCAGACTCTATCGTACGTGTACTCATGGAGAGCCTTGCGCCAAAGGGTTTGACTTATACCAACTTCGGTCCTGGTATGAGCATGGGTCACTCTGTTTGCGTAAAAAGCAAGAAGGGTGTTAAGAATGCACTCTCTGTTACCATCCCATTGGGTGAAAGCATCCACCGTCGTATGGTTTATGTAGAGTTGGAAGAAGGTGCTACTCTTGAGGCTGTTACTGCTGAAATCAAGGCTGACCCTTATTTCGCTAACGATGAGACTCACGTATTCGCAGTAGCTTCTGTTGACGATGTGAAGGATATGGGTCATGGTGTGAACCTGATTCGCAAGGGTGTTTCTGGTAAGACTCAGAACCAGCGCTTCGAGTTCAACATGAGCATCAACAACCCTGCTCTTACTGCTCAGGTATTGGTGAACGTAGCTCGTGCTTCTATGCGCCTGCAACCAGGTTGCTACACAATGCCAGAGATTCCAGTGATTGATATGCTTCCTGCTTCTCGCGAGGAAATCATCGCTCACTTGGTATAAGAGGCTGTTCTATACAAAGCATCTCAAGTAGAGCATTTTAAGTTTATTGAAAAAGAAAATAGGTATCCGCTATCAAAAGGGGATACAAACAAAAAAAAACGAGGGCGCTGTCACAGCGTTCTCGTTTTTTTCCTTTGTACTAAATTCTACCTAAACAAAAATAAACCTAAAACCTATTAACCTAAAATATATTGTTGTTTTCACGCTGCAAAGATAGTAACTTTATCAAAAAGGCATTAGCACTTATCGTTCATAGAATAGCAAAATCATTCAATTTGCTGCAAATGAACGATTTTTAGCACCTTTTTACCGATTTGTTACATTTATCTGTCGCCTTTTTCTGACTTTTTCCCACGAATTTCTGTATTTTCATCAGATAAAACATAAAATTCCACAGATTTGCATAGTTCCCATATAGACCGCTGTTTTTTAAGTCCCACAGATTTCACAGATTTACACAGATCTTTTTGCTTCAAAAGATCTGTGTAATTAGTGGAATTTTATAATCTCTGTGAGGTTTATCTAAGATCTGTGTAAATCTGTGAAATCTGTGGGAAGTTTATGGAGCAAGTTTGTGGGGGGAAGCTTATGAGAACTTTGTGGGAACTTTATGAGACCCTTCAGAACAAAAAAAAGGTGTGACTGATGCCACACCTTTTATATCATTATGAAAAAATCAGATGATTACTTTACGATACCCTTCTCAAGATATTCCACGAGGTTGCAACGAACCTTCTGACCTGCATCCTCGGCAGCAACCTTGGCCATATCGC
>ENA-ORPK01002880-ORPK01002880.1-human-gut-metagenome-genome-assembly--contig:-NODE-2880-length-11278-cov-5.254210_pt1 | contig 11278 bp, 10 predicted proteins | sample MGYA00242139_ERZ509068 | MGnify/ENA primary metagenome ERZ509068 (study PRJEB26280, sample SAMEA2338687) | human gut metagenome | biome: human gut; feature: human-associated habitat; material: faeces... | reverse complement strand
GCCGAATTCTTCAGTCATTTTTCGTAATATTGCATTTGCCTTTGGACTCTACCGGACTCTACCAAAGCCGGCATCAAAAAAACTTTTGGCAAGAATTGTTTGTTAAAGAAAATATTAGTTGTAACTTTGCACCATAATACGGGGCACAAATGGCTAAGCCCCGCCTCGCACCTCCCTCCATCTATATCCTAAAATCGCTACACAACGGCATATCACGCCGCCTTGGCGACTAAACGCCATTGATCCGTCACATACGTCCAAACGCGCATACCACGACCTCGGGCATCGGCCCGGCCAACGCACACGCACACGGAGCAAGAGATGGCAGTCTTTGAAGAGACAAAAGATACTATAATTTCCACACGAACAACTTTTTACGAGGAAGTCGGCAACGACGCACAACACTCGCGCCATGCGGCACATTCGCCCGGCGACACACTGACACGGCGGCACAGACGCCTCCAAACGCCCACCGACTTCCATCCTCAACACATAATATATGTACAATATAACAGATCTTGAGAACATGCCGGACGCCGAACTGCGTAAGGCAGCCGAAGACCTTGGCATTAAAAAAATCAACATCAATCAGCGCCAAGAACTGGTATACAACATCTTGGACCAGCAGGCCATAAACAAGGCCGCCGAAGATGCGCAGAAACCCGTGAAGCCTCGCCGAGGACGCCGTCCCAATGCCGAAAAAGCAGCCGAGGACGCAACTCGGACTGACGAAAAGCCCGCGCCCAAGAAACGCGGCCGCAAGAAAAAATCAGAGATTGCGGCTGCACAAGCCGCCGAAGCAGCGACCGGTGCCGCCGAGACCACGGCTCAACCTACAGCACAAGCTCCGAAGCAGCCCAACGTCGAAGCATCCGATGCCACGCCCGAAACGGCACAACCCGTCACCGCTGACACCTCCGAAACCCGGCCCGAAGAACCCGCGCAACAATCCGCGCAACAAAACAACGCCGACAACGCACTGCAAGAAAAAACAGACGGCTCATTTGCCACCTTCTTCCCTCAATTCGGCGGAGGACGTACATTCACTCCGCGCTCGCAACGCGAACGCGAAGCCGATGAACAACGACGCCAGCAGATGCCGCAGCAGGCGCCGCAACCACAACAATTCTACAGCCGTCCCGTATTGACACCCGAGCAAAGCGCAGCCAACCCCATCACCGTCGGCGACCCGCAGCCCAACACCCAGGTGCAGCCGGCACCTCCCGGACAAGGCAAGAAAAACAAGAAAAACCGCAACAAGAACAACGCCAATATGGGATTTGTCGACAGCCGTTTTGACTTCACCGACATCATCGAGACCTGCGGCGTACTCGAAATAGAAAGCCAAGGCTACGGATACCTTCGCTCGGCGGACTACAACTACATGCCCTCGCCCGATGACATCTACCTGACACAACAACAAATCAAGCAATACGCACTCAAGACCGGTGATGTGGTCGAATGCACCATACGTCCGCCGCGCGAAAACGAAAAATACTTCCCCCTAAGCCAGGTGCTGCGCGTCAACGGCCGCACCCCACGCTTTATTCGCGACCGCATAGCCTTCGAGCACCTCACGCCACTATTCCCGGACGAGAAATTCGACCTCACCTCCGGCAAGACCTGCAACCTCTCGACTCGTGTCGTCGATATGTTCGCTCCCATAGGCAAAGGTCAACGCGGACTTATCGTGGCGCCCCCCAAGACCGGTAAAACCATACTGCTCAAGGACATCGCCAACGCCATAGCCGAGAACCACCCGGAGACCTACATCATGATACTCCTAATCGACGAACGCCCCGAAGAAGTCACAGATATGCGCCGCACCGTGCGTGCCGAAGTCATAGCATCGACCTTTGACGAGCCGGCCGACCGACACGTACGCATCGCCGGGATAGTTCTCGAAAAAGCCAAACGCATGGTCGAATGCGGCCACGATGTAGTCATCCTGCTGGATTCAATCACCCGTCTGGCCCGCGCATACAACACCTGCGCCCCCGGCTCGGGCAAGATACTCAGCGGCGGTGTAGATGCCAACGCCCTGCAAAAGCCCAAGCGTTTCTTCGGCGCTGCACGCAATATCGAGAACGGCGGATCGCTCACCATCATCGCCACGGCCCTCACCGAGACATCTTCCAAGATGGACGAAGTCATCTTCGAAGAATTCAAAGGTACCGGTAACATGGAACTGCAATTGGACCGCAAGCTCTCCAACAAGCGCATATTCCCGGCCGTGGACATCATAGCCTCGTCCACACGCCGCGACGACCTGCTGATACGCGCCGAAAACCTCAACCGAATGTGGATTTTGCGCAACTTCCTCAGCGATCGCAACAGCATCGAAGCCATGGAGTTCATCAAAGAACGTATGGAACGCACGCGCGACAACGACGAGCTGCTGCGCATCATGAACCAGTAACGACATGCCGCCGCCCTGTGCCTTGCGCCCCGGCGGCGGCCAATTATACGACAAATGAAATACGCAATCTTCCCTCCCGAAGAAATCCTGCAAACCACCGTCAATCTGCCGCTGAGCAAAAGCGAAAGCGCACGACGACTTGTCATCGATGCCATCGGCGGATATGCCACTGCTGCCGAAGACGTTGCCGACTGCGACGACACCCGTGCGCTGATGCACGCCCTCTCAATGCGCAATGGTCGCGTAGATATCGGCGCCGCCGGTACAGCCATGCGCTTTGCCGCAGCTTTCTTCGCCGCCACCGAAGGCACGGACATCATTCTTGACGGCATAGAGCGCATGCGCCACCGCCCCGTTGCGCCACTGGTGGAAGCCCTGCGCAGCCTCGGTGCCGACATCGAATACACCGATGCAGACGGCGACCCGGCCAAGGGCACAGAAGGATACGCACCGCTGCACATCCGCGGACGACAGCTCGAAGGCGGCATGGTGAACATCAACGCCACCGTCAGCTCACAATTTATCAGCGCCCTGACACTGGCCGCTCCACTGATGCGCCGTCCGCTACGCATTGTCCTCGAGGGCGATGTAACCTCGGCACCATATCTGCACATGACCCTGGAAATGCTGCGCCGGCGCGGCATAGACGCAGCGCTCGAAGGCAACGATGTATGCATACAAGGCAGCGCCGCCGACATCACGGCAGCCGAGACGCCGGTGGGACGCGACTGGAGCGCCGCATCCTATTGGTACGCTATCGCCGCCCTCTCTTCGGGGTGGGTCACCCTCCCGGGACTGCGCCTCGGATATCGTTTGCAAGGCGACAGCGTGGCCGCTGAAATATTCGAGCGCTTGGGCGTCATTTCGGAACAAAATCCCGAAGACGAAGACACGGGCGAACATATTGACGGCGTGGGCTTGTCGGCTTCACCCGAGATATACAGCCGACTGGACCTTGACATGTCGGCCACTCCGGACCTTGTGCCGACCTTGGCTGTGGCTGCCACTATGCTTGGAGTCCCGTTCCAATTTCACGGAGTGCACACTCTGCGCGACAAAGAAACTGACCGACTGGACGCGTTGTGTGCCGAGGCGGTAAAACTCGGTGCCCTCTACGAAATAGACGGCGACGACTCGATAGGCTGGGAAGGACGCCGCGTGCCCATACGCACCCTACCCGTAATCGAGACCTACGGCGACCACCGCATGGCCATGGCCTTTGCTCCCGCAGCGCTGTATCTTCCCGGGCTGGTGATAGACTCCCCGGAAGTGGTGACCAAATCCTATTCGGGATTTTGGGACGACCTGCGCAACGCCGGATTTACCATCACCGAGGTGGATGAGGCTGCCGCCAATGCCACCGTACCCTCCGAGGATGAGAACCCCGTCGAAGAACAAATGTCCGAGAAACAAGATCCCGGACTGGCTTCCAACATCTTCCCAACATAATTACGTCCTCTCATGACCGCCATCCTTATTCTGGCAGGCATCATAGTCGTCTTAGGCCTTGCCGCCTACATCCTCCAGCGACACTTTCACGGAGACTCGAAAAACTCGGAAACCGTAGAGAAATCAGAGGCCGTGGAAAGCTCCGATGGCTCGAAATGCTGCGGTCTGCATGCCGTATGCGAAAAGCTCGCCGACACAGACGGCGACATCGTCTATTTCGATGACGAGGAGCTGGATGCCATGGCCGGCACAGATGCTGCGGCATATACGCCACAACAGGTCGAGCAATTCCGCGAAGTACTCACCACCCTGGCGGACGGCGAAGCCCCGGAATGGTTGCGCAGCCTGCGCCGACGCAATATTGCCCTGCCGGAAGCCTTACGCGACGAGGCTATGATGCTCGTCGAGGATGCGGCACTCGACAACGCTGTCCGGCGACAAAAGACTTAAAATACATGTTTTCCGAACTGCTGACATATCCGTTTTTCAAACTGGCACTAATAGGCGTGGCCATCATTTCCGTGGCTGCCGCCATCATCGGGTCGTATATCATCACCCGGCGCATGGTGGCTATTTGCGGCGGCGTCACCCATGCCTGTTTCGGCGGACTTGGCCTGGGGTACTATTTGGGCATCAGCCCCGTGCTTATGGCCGGCGTCTTTGCCGTGGGGTCGTCGCTGTGCGTCGACTGGCTATCGGCACGGCTGCGCGTGCGCCAAGACAGCGCCATAGCCGTCATCTGGGCTCTGGGTATGGCCATAGGTGTACTCTTTGTATTCCTATCGCCGGGATATGTACCCGAACTCAACAGCTTTCTTTTCGGCAACATCCTCACCATCAACACCACGGACATCACGTCCTTTGCCATATACACCGCCGTGCTCATCGCATTTGTGTCGTGGCAATGGCGGCGCATCATTGTCTGTGCCTTCGACCCCGACTTTGCACGCGTGGCCGGGCTGCCTGTGCGCTTCGTCACTACAGCTATGACCGTGCTGGTGGCCGTATGTATTGTACTGACAATACGTCTTGTAGGCGTAATGCTGCTGATGTCCATGCTTTCACTGCCGATGATGGTGGCCGAAATTTTCTGCCACCGCATGGGGCCGCTGATGGCGACCAGCGCCATAGTGTCTCTGCTGACATGCCTGGGCGGACTCTTTATCAGCTCAATGATGGATATACCTTGTTCGGCAGTCATAGTCATACTGATGGCCGCCATATTTATTTTGGCCAAAACCGCCAAAACTTTTATTGCACTTATTAACAACACTCGTACTTCGTCATGAAAATTTGTGACAACATTCTCGATACCATCGGCTCTACACCAATGGTACGCATCAACGCCCTTAACCCCAATCCCCGTGTCAACATCCTGGCCAAGGTAGAGGGCTTCAATCCTACCGGAAGCATCAAGGACCGCATAGCCCTAAATATGATTGAGCAGGCCGAAAGCGAGGGCCGCCTACATCCCGGGCAAACCATCATAGAACCTACCAGCGGCAACACCGGCATAGGTCTCGCCGTCGTGGGCATCATCAAAGGCTATCACGTAGTCATCGTCATGAGCGCCGGCGTCAGCATCGAGCGCCGACGCATGATACGTTCTTACGGCGCCGAGGTCATACTCACCCCCGCCCAAGACGGTACCGACGGAGCCATACGACTGGCCCGCAAAATGGTAGCCGAGCAACCGGAAAAATATTTCATGCCCGACCAATTCAGCAATGCAGCCAACTATCAGGCACACTACCGCGTGACAGCCAACGAAATATGGGCTCAGACAGATGGGCATGTCGACTACCTGGTCAGCGCCATCGGCACCTCGGGCACCATCATGGGCATAGGCCGCTACCTGAAGGCCCTCAACCCCAAAGTGCAAATCGTGTGCGCCCAACCCGTACGCAACCACTACATCCAAGGGCTCAAGAACCTTGAAGAGGCCATAGTCCCGGCCATCTACGATCCTGCGCGTATCGACCGACAGGAAATGATTGAGTCTGAGGAAGCCATAGACATGGCTCGCCAAATCATTGCGCACGAGGGCATCTTTGCCGGCATGTCCAGCGGCGCGGCCATGATAGCCGCTCGCCGTACAGCCTTGGACGCCCCTGACGGCAGCAATATCGTGGTCATCTTCCCCGACCGCGCCGAGAAATACTTGTCTACCGTTATGTTTGAGCCTTTCGCAGACAAATAAACACCTGCCGCAGACCATCATGAACCCACTCCGCGCATTCCTTGCAGTCTCGGCCGCATTTATCGGCACCTTCGCGGCACTTGCCGATGCCGAAATCACGTGGATAGGCGGCACCGAATATGACTTCGGCGCTTTTGCCGAAAGCCCGGAGCCTACCAAGTGCGTCTTCCGTTATGTCAATACCGGCGACGAAGACTTGGTCATCACCGGGGCACGGGCTTCGTGCGGATGCACCACGCCGCGCTACGACACACGGCCGCTGGCACCGGGCGATACAGCATTGATTACGGTGACCTATGACTCGCAGGGACGGCCGGGGCGATTTGCCAAGAGCGTGTTTATCAACGCCAACACAACGCCACCGCGCTCGGTGCTCATCATCAAAGGTGTTGTAGTAGGTGCGCCGCAGACCATTGCACGCCGCTTTCCCGTGGACTTCGGTCCGTTGAAAATGGCTCATTCCTCGGTGATACTGGGTCAGGTTATGCGCCGACACGTCAAGAGCGTCTTTACGAATGGATACAACGGCAGCACCGATACCATCTCCCCAACCGTGGCCTATGCGCCTAAATGGTTGGAAGTAACGCCCACACCGCGTGACGTACCGCCGGGCGAACGTCTCAGTCTCAGTTTCTACGTCAATGGCGACCGAGTACCCCTGTACGGGGCCAACCTCGATTCAGTGGTCATTGTCCCCGACAGCCGACATCCCGAGATACGACATATTCTCGAAATCTCGGTGGACGTACACGAAGATTTCTCTAAGGTGGAGCCACGAGCTCTTGCACGCGCGCCGCAGGCCGCCGTGGACTCGGAATTGATCAATATAACCTGCGACGGCGATGGACATGCCGTATTACGGCTGTCCAACCGCGGCAAAGGCGAACCGCTGCTTATACGGCGCGTTTACACACTGTCGCCGGCGTTAGAGGTGTCCGTGCCCAAGAGCGGAAAAGTCAAGAAAGGCCGCACTGCCGACATCTACATATCTACGGTGCGCGAGGCCTTACCCTCGGACGGAAGGCCGCTGGATGCCCGTGTATTTGTAATCACCAACGACCCGGTTACGCCGGTCATCACCATACGCGTCACCGCCGCTTGTCCCTAAGCACAATATGAAGCGCCCCGGCACACATATTGCCACTGCCGTCATGGCCGCGCTCATAGCGGCTATAGCCGTGGCCGTGTGCATACGCATGTATGCGCACTACCCCGCCGGCGACGAGTTGCGCTATTTATATTGTTTTGACAACGCGCAGGGGCGCGATTATTTTGCCTTTGCCACCATGCGTCCCGTCGAAGATTGGGGCGACATCATCCATTCGATGGGCTTCCATTATATGGGCGTCAACGGCCGCGTACTCATCCACAGCTTCGAGATGGCCATCTCATCCTTGGCCGGACCCGAATGGTTCTATCCGCTGAACATGGCGGTGTTGGTGCTGGCTGTCATCGGCTGCGGCCGCCTATGCGGACGTCGGCTGAGGCGCAACGCGCTGTGGTGGGTCGTAGTGGTGACACTATGGCTGCACGCCTTCCCCGAACCGGGGCGACTGTGGCTATCCATCAACCTTGCACCCAATTACTTGTGGCCGTCGCTGGGCACTTTGGCGCTGCTTTGGTCTATATATGGACATCGCAGCGCGTGGCTGCAATGCACCTTGGCCTTCCTGGTGGGAGCGTCCAACGAGGGATTTGCGTTTCCCCTTTGCGGCGCCTTGTGGTGCATAGCCCTATGGGGCGGCGAGGACCGACGCCCGCCGCTGGCCACGATGATTGCCCTGTCTATGGGTTGCCTTGTATTGGCCTGGGCTCCGGGCAACTGGCAACGCATGGCCGCCAACGATGCCTCGGGCGGAGGGCTGCTTACGGGGCTTGAAATGCTGGGGCGTCTGCCGGCTCTATGGTTCTTTGCAATCATGGCCGTATTCACTGCCGTGCGCAACGGCATACGCGGATTATGGCATACCCTCGGCACAATGCCGGTGGTATCCTTAGCACTGGCCTTGGCTATACTAATGTCGATAGCCGTACATACGGGACAGCGGTCTCTCACGCCGGTAGCCCTATTTGCGGTGATGGCCGGACTGCGATTGCTCGAACCGATAATACCTACGCACGACACCCGAGGCACGCGCCTCGCCGCCATAGTCCTGCTGGCCGTAGTGACGGCGCATCAAGCATGGGTCACCATTGAGCATGTGCGCCGGTACGAACAGATAGGCAATGTCATCGAATACGCACGCGAAGCGCAACGCGGCAAAGCGCCGGCGCCGACAAAAAACATTCGGATACATTACAACTGGACCGAGCCGCCGAGGCTGGTGCGCAGATACGTGTACGACCAACCACCTACGCGATTTGCCACCGAATACCAGTGGCGTCTACAAGGCCGATATTATGCCGGAATTCAGATATACACATATTAGCAACCTGCCGACACTCAGACGGCAAGTCGCAAAACATCTCACGACATTCTCATCAAACACAACAGGAACGGACTACGGCGCGGCAATACCATCGCCATATTGAGTCCGACACCGAGTGTTGAGTATTAGTGCTTTAGCGGAATCTTGGCGATACGTCGTGCGTGACGTCCTCCCTCAAAAGGCGTAGACAGAAACATATCCACGATAGCCAAGGCATCCGAAGGCTCGATGAAGCGTGCCGGAAGCACCAGAACATTAGCATCATTATGCGCACGCGCCAAGCGTGCCAGTTCCACCGTCCAGCACAATGCCGCGCGTATGCCCTGATGCTTGTTCAGCGTCATATTTATACCATTGCCGCTGCCGCACATCGCAATGCCCGGATAGCACTCGCCCGACTCGACAGCCTCGGCGCACGGATGTGCAAAATCGGCATAGTCGCAAGACTCTGCCGAATGAGTGCCGAAATCCTTATAGGCTATACCCTTTGACTCGAGATAACCCTCGATAATGCATTTCAGTTCGTAACCGGCATGGTCGCTGGCCATAGCCACAACCTTACCATCTTTCAAGATACTGTATTCTTGTCCCATAATTATCTGTTTCTAACTAAATTATATCGTAGAACACCGTGGCACAACAAGTCGCGAGAAAGTGCGTTTGCGCAATGCTCGGCCCGCTTATGTCCATACTGAAGTGCAAAATAATAAAAAATATTCGAGATAATCGCTTGTCGTATCAAAAAAACTTTCTACCTTTGCACCACAAAAGCCCAGGTGGCGGAATGGTAGACGCGCTCGTTTCAGGTGCGAGTGTTGAGAGACGTGCAGGTTCGAGTCCTGTTCTGGGCACCCCAAAAGCGAGATAACTCATTGACAATTCAATAGCTATCTCGCTAATCTTTTATTTAACTGGCAAATTACTGGCAACTGCCCCATTCCCAGCCCATCTTTTGCCAATAGATACGTATAGACGGGATTTGAAAGTAAGGGCGCATAGTCATTCCTTCCATAAAGGAAAGGTCGTTTATTTATTTACAACTTCTTGAAGCTGGATTGTAGTGCATCTATCTCTGATTCTCCAATGTTCAAGAACAAATTTTTCAATCCTTTCCTTATCTTTGTCAGTGTGCCAACTGAATTCCCACTTACAATCTAGCGGCGTATGTTGTTCTATACAATCGAGGTAGTTCTCATCTACAGGTGATATAGAAAGTCCATACACATGTGGTCGCTTTCTTCACAAAATGGGGGTGATTAATATAGGTTAACCGTTCATCAGACCTTTTATTCTCGTTTCCCATGTGTTGTCATGAGGAATACGATCGATACATAGATCAGAGGCTACAATATCACCCTTGCTCTGCTTGGAGATTTCTTCCCATTCAACCGGCAACACATAAGTTGCATTACCATATTCAGGACATTCGCAAAGCGCGAAACCAAGTTCTGGATAGGTGTAAACGTAATAGCCATCCAGACCTCGTGTGCCAATGGCAATGTCTGCGGGGCCATACTCTTTGAGCTTAACAAGGTTATCCTTATACGTGGGAATGTCCTTCTTTTCAAGCTCTTCGGCTTTCTCCATTACACGGTCAAACTTCTCGTTCAAGGAAGTGCCGGGAGGGAAAATCTCCCAACAGACCTCACGCGCTGTCGGGTGATAAACCATAGTTTCACCGTTTAACTTGTAGAATTCAACCTTACCCGAAATTTCGAGAAAAAGGTTAACAACATGACAGTTGATACCTTCTTCTTCGGGGAGGTAGTGCATTGTAGGTGAAATGAGCGTAAGCTGTCCGTTGTTATCGATCAGCTTCAGAGCTGTGCGCATAGGGGGCAGATTTTTTCGTTGCCACATCCAAATATGCCAGACACCCATAAACGCTCCGGTCTTTTTGTAATGACGGCGCTGCCAGACCGCTATCTTCGGCAGATTTTTGAGTTTGATCACTTTGCCGGTTGCATTATACTTCGATATGGAGCCGAAGCCAAACGGTACTCTTTCTTCGCCAACTTTCATATTATGCAAGCCGGCCTTCTTTAAGCGGTCTTCTGAGACCTCGCTTAAAGGAATACCGAGTGTAAAATATTCCTCAATACAAAACCGAGAAAGATATCCCTCGATATTAAAAACGCGATGGCGCTTTAGCATCTTGTTAACCTTTTGGTGGGAACGGGTCATTACCGTGACTGTCGCGTTCACGAATACGACCATTCGTTCCATGGATGAACAACTCCGACCCCTGATTCCGCGAGATCGTGCGGGCGATGTTAATCGCTTCTCGTTGGGTGGAGGTAACTCGCGTTACTCTTGAATTACCCTCACCGCGTATGGCCCACCCACTTCCGTGGGGCACCACATGTTGGTTCTTGCTCATATGCGTAATTTTTGAGCGTTAATAAACATTAAAAGGGATATACAGCAAGTATTTGCTGTTCAAGAGGATGCGCGAAAAGATGCTGTAAAGCAGTTTACTATTATGGAAATAATAGTTATCTTTGTCGCGCTTAGGCTCGTAAGATGTGCCAAAGCACAAATGCCAATCATATTGAAAGAGTGACGATGCAACGTTGCTCTTTCGCATTTCTTAGAGATGTTTTATATCACTTCTGCCTGCAATAAAAATTATAAGTAATGTGGCACTATTGCCAATTACAAAGATACAACAATCATTCCATATATCGTTTCGTCTTACAATAAAACCAGGGCAACCGCATCAAAAAACGGTAGAGTCCAAAGGCAAATGCAATATTACGAAAAATGACTGAAGAATTCGGC
>ENA-ORPK01002877-ORPK01002877.1-human-gut-metagenome-genome-assembly--contig:-NODE-2877-length-11285-cov-2.708014_pt1 | contig 11285 bp, 23 predicted proteins | sample MGYA00242139_ERZ509068 | MGnify/ENA primary metagenome ERZ509068 (study PRJEB26280, sample SAMEA2338687) | human gut metagenome | biome: human gut; feature: human-associated habitat; material: faeces... | reverse complement strand
AAGAACAGTGCTTACTTTTGCAGACGGTTCAAAGGAATCGGTGGAGTGTCCTGCTGACAAGGCAGATGCTTATTATGGTTTCACAACTTGTTATGCAAAGCATATAGCAAAGAAGTTTCTCGGTAAGAATATTTCGGATATGGCTGATTATTGGCTCATTGCTAAGCCTAAGAGAGAAGCCGAGGCTCGTGCAAAGGCTGAAATTCAGAGGGCAGAGGAACAGAGACTTGCAGAACGTGACAAGAAAAGACGTGAAAAGTATAGAATCCGTATGGAAGCAATCAGACGTAAGGAAGCTTACGAAGCATCTAAACTTGCTGAAGAAAAGTACGGAGTTCCAGCTGATTGGACTGAAAAGTAAATTTTAAGGAGATAATAAGATGAGAGCAATAATATTTGCAGTAATAGTAAATGTAATAATCTTTATAGCTAATGTGGTTTATATGAATCGTATCAGCAAAGAAGTATATCTTAATCTTGAAAGGTTTGCTAAGTTCAAATGTTTATCTGATGAGTTTGAAAGATATAATATTAAAAACTCAAAATATTGGGCTGGTGTTTCTATGTATGTATATTTTGCTATTCCTGTTATAAATGTTGTTACTCTCTTTATCTCCTGTTTCGACTATGATAATATGGTAAAAGACATTCAGAAAACTACGGTTAATGAGTTTATGGCTTGGGTAGAAAATAACAAGTAAAATACAATATGATTAAAGGAGATGTTAAAAATGATACACAAGAAGTTTATGGATATTCAGAGAATTAAGCCCGAATATGCTGACGGTTTTAGCGTTGGTGATTACATAGTTATTCAGGAAAAAGTTGACGGTGCAAATGCAGCTATTAGATATGATACTGAAACTGATACGATAGTCGCTCAATCAAGAAAGAATATTCTTGGCGTTGGCAATAATCTCAGAGGATTTTATGAGTGGTCGCAGACACTCAATAAGGAACTCGTAAAATCTGTTCTCGGTGACAACCTTGTATTGTTTATGGAATGGCTTGTGCCTCACACTCTGTCTTATCCAGAAGAACGTTATAATCACGCTTATTGTTATGACGTGTATGATGCTAATACAGAGAAGTATCTTCCTCAGAGTACAGTTCAGGCTATTGTAAGCAAACTTAATCTTATTTATGTTCCTACATTTTATGAGGGTGAATTTATTTCTTGGGAACATTGTATGAGTTTTGTAGGTAAGACTGACCTTGGCGGTGAACACGGCGAAGGAATTGTAATTAAAAATCAGACAATGCTTAATAATCCTAATACCCGTCAGCCGTTCTATATCAAAATCGTAGCTGAAAAGTTTCAGGAAGCACATACTCACAAAGAAGCAAGAGTTGTTGACCCTGCAACAATGAAAAAGAGAGAAGAAGTTCAGAAGCTTGCCGAAACTATCGTTACAGAAGCAAGAGTAAGGAAACTTCTTAATAAGTTTGTTGATGAAGGTATTCTCCCTGAGAATTGGTCTTTAGAGGAAATGCCTATTATTGCAAAGAACTTGACTAAGGCTGTTTATGAGGATTGTGTTAAGGAAGAATCTGAAACAGTAAAGCAGATTGATAATTTTGGCAAGGTTGCTAATGGCATCGCTATGAAATTAGCAAGAAATATTGCAAATGAAAGATAAGGAGATAATAATATGCCCTATGTAAATCAGGAACAGTACAATAAACAACGTAATCTCAGAGATATGATTGACGGTGAACTTAATCGCATTGCTGTCACTGACGATTTAGAAGAAATTGACAAAATGGTTAATTGCTTACAGCATAGTATTCTACGATATTCACTAATGCACCGTAACCGTATAAATGATGTTTATAAGGAGAATATTTAAATGAGTTTGTACAATATGATAAATGGTTATAATCCAGCTTGCTTATTGATATTGCCGATGTTGGGCAGAAAGCAAGAAGATTATCCAAGATTTAGAGATTGTTATGTAACAGATGAAAACAACATCGCTATCTATACAAAAGTGGGTGGTGAAAATAGAAACTGTGGGTTTGGTGAAGAGGTATTGTATGATGATGAAAATTTTATCAAAACATATGATGACGAATTTGACAAAACATATGCCACTTATGAGTTTAAAGTTCCTGATAGATGGAAAAATGATTTTGATAAGATATTAAATTCTAAAATGTCAGATGTTTCAAATGAATATATTGAATATCTTAAAAACTTTTATCCTAAGTTAGTAAGTAAAGGCATTATAGATAGGCTATTTAGTTAATGTTAGTTAATAAATGTGAAATTTCGTGATAAGTTTTAGTCTAAAATAATTCCATTTTAGACTAAAGACAGAATCATTGAACTATCACAAAACAGATTTTTTATTAAGTTTAGAAAGGAGCGTTATTTTGCATTATTGTGTTTTATTGATTACTAAGAAATTGCCCTCTGAAAGTAAGATAGAAAAAATCTTACAGCCTTATAAGTACGAGGATATAAAATATGATGAAGAGACTGGCAAATTACTTACACCATTTCCCATATTTACATATGACTGGTTTCGGATTGGTGGTAGATACACAGGGTCATTAAAGTTAAAAATTGATAAAAACAACGAATATTATAATTGGAATTTTATTTCAAATGGAGGACGAAATAAAAGACTTTTCTATTCAAAATTGTTATCTGAATTACAAAAAACAAAAGGAGCAATATTTTTTGAAGAAGATTATTATTCTTCTATGGGTTCAAGAGATGGTTTCTTATATGTGGACGGAGCAAAGATAGACGATTTGCTTAATTTTGATGACGTAAACTGTTTTATATGTATTGACTCAAATGAAAATGTTATAGTGCGTGAAACTTGGGACGGACATAACTTTATTAAAGATAAACAGTTTGATGAAAAACTTGCTAAAATCAAAGAAAATAGCAAGGGTATGTTTGCTACTATTTTAGATATTCACGATTAAATAATTTGCAAAATAAAAGTAGGTGATTAATTATGATTCTTGGCAACGACTTTGAGTTCTCGAAAGAAGATTATAATGAGATACACGATTTAATATTCTCAAAATTACAGAATGTTTCTGATGAATATACTATTGCAGAGGTAGCTTTGGGACTTCATCACTTGATTTTTGATGTGTTATATGATATTGAACAGGAAATTATGGCTTAATTTTATAGTGTGAGGTGAAGATGACAATATGATTTCCGCAAAAGAAGCAAAGGAACAATCTGATAAGACACTTCAAACAGGTATTGATGAAGAAATGATTGCAATAGAAAATCAAATAAAACAAGCAATAAGTGCTGGTAAACTCTCTGTTTATATAGATACTTGTATTTCTAAATCAGCAAAGGAGTTACTGGAGAGGTTAGGATATAAGGTAGAAAGACATATTCAATATAACGACTTTACTACATTTATTGATTGGAGCTAATAAAAAATTGCTTTTATTGTACTTTTGAAAGGAAGGTATATAAAGTCATGATAACTGAACATGATACTTTTAATAACAAAATTCCTATATATTTATGCTATCTTTTGGGAGATTGCGAACAAGGCAGTGAGGGTTGGGTTACTTATATGTATTATTGTGTAGCTGAAGGCAATACTCCCGAAGAGATATGCAAAAACTGGTTAGAAAATGTAAAAACATTATATAATGTAGATTTGTCAAAAGATGTGTGTTTTGGTAAGAGCAATACAATTTCCTTTCACGGCAATAAATTTTGCACAAGTAAATTAAAAATGGGCGTTTATGGGCATCCCCAAGAGTTAAATATTAATTTTCCTTATGAAAAACATTTGGATTGAAGAAAGGAGTGTATAAAGATGAATAATGACAAAGAAAATAACAAACAGGAATGGGATATTACAGTCTATGGTGATAGTTCAAAATTAGAAAAGAGGGTGCTTGAGCCACTTATCCCAAAGGAGAGATTAGAAGGTTTCTGTAACAATTATAAAAAAATGCTTGATTCAATTTCTGATGATTCTGAATTTGGTAAGAGTTATACGTCATTACAGTGGGCTTATGGTGATCTGATTTTTCATCTTCATGGTAAGTCTTTAGAAGATGAGGTGAAAATTTTTAAGGAAATAGATAAAGCCGTGAAGCATTTGAAGAGATTACTAAATGATGCTTTAGGCAATGAAAATACAGAATCTGTGTGGACTGACAGCGAAAATAATAAGGAATAAAATTCGCTTTATAGTAATTGAAAGAAGGCGTTGAGAATCAAGCATTATGAAAATATCATTATAGGAAACCCCATTATTCCAGTATGGGAGCTTGTTGCTTCGTCAAAACAAGATTATAAAGAAAAAGAAGAACCGATTACATATTTTACTGAAACACGTTCAATAGCAAAGATACTTGTTGAGATTGGTATTGTAAAGAGTATATCGGAAGTAAGAAGAAATAAGCCTGAATTATGTAATGAACTCAATGCTATTGATTGTAAAAACGTCAAATGGGACAAACATAAATTTTGGGTTGTTGTAGGAGAATGAATAAACAATAAAACTGAAAGGAGTGGTTATTATTAAAACGTTTAATTTTGAAGTTGCTCATGGTTATGAGATTTTAAAAGGGTACGTTAGTGCTGAGAATAAAGACAGTGCAATAAAGAAAATTTTAAATCAAGAGTGGGACGATATTTTTGATGAATTTGACCTTGAAAGTGACGAGCCTGTAAAGGATTATGAAATTATGGACATTTGGGAATGATAAGTAAATAATAAGATAGGAGTGATAATTTGAATAAAGAGAAATTAACAATGAACGTTTTGTTTTCGGGAATTGGTTGTCAAGAAAGAGGTTTTGAAAACTCAAATTTGTTTGATGTTGAAGTAGTAAATACATCAGAAATCAATAAAGAAGCAGTTCTTTCTTATGCAGCTATTCATTGTGGACTAACACAGGAAATGGTTGATACATATACTGAATATCCTTCAAGAGAAGAAATGGCAAAGCAGCTTAAAGAAATCAATCTTGGTTATGAACCTGAAAAGAATAAGTGCTATGATTGGGACAAGCTTGCAAGACGTAAAACCAATGATATTGGAAAATATTGGCTTGCTTGTAAGCTGACTCATAACCTCGGAGATATAAATAAAATTGAGTTTTTGTCGTATGCTGATTTATGGACAATCTCGTTTTGTTGTCAGGACATCAGCGTGGCGGGTAAAATGAGAGGTTTAAAGCCTGATAGCGGTACAAGAAGTTCTTTGCTTTGGGAGAACATAAGACTTCTTAAAAAAGCAAAAGACGATGGAACGCTTCCGAAGTATCTTATGTTTGAAAATGTTAAGAATCTTGTAAGTAAGAAATTTATTGATGACTTTAATAATCTGCTTGAAGTTCTTGATGAACTCGGTTTTAATTCCTATTGGAAAGTTCTCAACGCAAAGGATTGTGGAGTTCCTCAGAATCGTGAACGTGTGTTTGTAATCAGCATTCGTAAGGACATTGATAATGGCACGTATGATTTCCCAAAGCCTTTCGATACAGGTATCAGACTTAAAGATGTTCTTGATAAAGAAGTTGATGAAAAGTATTATTTGAGTAAAGATATTCAAGAACGTTTTCATATTACAGACAGCACATTTACTAAGAATATAGTTGGCACTACAAAGCCAGACTTTAGGACTATTGGACAGCGTGATTTAGTTTATCAGCAAGACTCAATAATGGGTGCTTTAGTGGCAACAGATTATAAACAGCCAAAGCAAATAGTTGAAACCAATAGTTGTATTCAAGTAGGTGACTTAAATCATTATAATTATGATGAAATGAATAGGGTTTATTCAAAAGAGGGTTGTTGCCCTACATTGAGAACAATGCAAGGAGGTGACAGACAACCGAGAGTGCTTGAACCTATTGCAACAGTTATAGAAGCTACTAAAAAGGGATATGCCGAAATTTACGAGGGAGATAGCGTTAATCTTGAACAGCCAAATTCAAAAACAAGACGTGGAAGAGTAGGTAAACAAGTTGCGCAGACATTAACCACATCTTGTAATCAAGGCATTGTAGAACCAACTGTTCAGAATTTTCGTGTCCGTAAGCTAACGCCAAATGAATGTTGGAAGTTGATGGGACTTTCTGAAGAAGATTGTGCTAACGCTAAAAATATCGGTATTGCTGATAGTCAGCTTTATAAGCAAGCGGGAAACGGAATAGTTACTAACTGTGTAGAGTTGCTTGCAGAACATTTGTATAAAGCACAATATGATAATACATATAAGTGTACGGATGAAAATTTTATATAACCACAGATGAACTTGACTGTGGAAATAAATTAATTCAAGTTGCTGAAATTGATAAACCTGAATGGAGAGAAAGTAGACGTAGAGTTTATTCTATCGAAGGATTGTCTCCAACTTTGCACGGTATAGGTTGTGGTGGGAATACAGAACCCAAGATAATAGTTGTACAATAAAAATTTCATTTTATGACAAAGATTTATCAAATCAGAGGTGAACCTAATGACTATATATGTTGTATTAAAGCACTATGACAATAACGATAACTTATATTATGATGTTAGTCTGTTTAATTTAAAAGGTGCAATATCTTGTTATCTTAATTATTACAGCTTCACAGAGTTGATTTTGCTTTTGAAAATGAGCAGATTATCTGAAAAGCAAGCTAAAAAATTAGCTGAAAAGATGAATAAATCACTTACTAAACACGAAAGGAAATGAAGAAAATGAAACTCAAAGAAAATGAATGTTTTGAGCTGACAATAACTGATATGAGTAATGCTAAGACCATTGCAAATCTTTTGTTAATTGAAGGTTATAGCGTTCAAATCACGCCAATGAATTGTAATACAAATATAAATCACGGTGTTACAAGAGAATACCTTGTGACAATACGACAGGGATTAAATAAATCCGAAGTTGACTGAGATACAGGGGGAATTAAGATGACTAAAAAAGAATACATAGAACGTAAAGCAATTATCGAAGAAGTCTTTGCTGATACTGATGTGGAAATACTGGTCTGCGTAAAGTGAGGTGATAAAAATGAGCGGAGGACATTTCAATTACATAGATAGTCAGCTTAAATCAGAAATCTTCGGCTGGTCTGATAAACCAAGAAATGTGTTTTCTGATAAAGAAATTTCACAGCTTGTTTGGGACGTGCTTGACCTTATTCACGAATATGATTGGTACAAATCAGGTGATACTTGTGAAGAAGATTATCTTGATGCCAAGAAAAAATTCAAATATAAATGGCTAAAGAATGATGTTGAGAGATGTAAAAGAATTGTTGATGAAACAATTGCAGAATGTAAAGAAGAACTGTATAAAACCTATGGGATAAGCGAAATTACATAAATTATCACAAAACAAAAATTTCATTGACAGAAGGAGATGTTAAAAATAAATCAGGAATACATAAAATCACCTATAAATTATGTTGGTAATAAATATCGCCTAATCAAGCAGATTATACCTTTGTTTCCTAAAAAGATTTTAATGTTTGTAGATGCTTTCGGCGGTTCAGGAACAGTTTTAATGAACACGGACGCAGACTATTACATATATAACGACATTAATCCTTATGTTTCAAGTATTGTATCGGGGTTGTTCTCAACGCCTTATGATGAAATAATCAAGCAAATTGAAAACATTATTTCGGAATACGATTTAAGCATGATAAATAAGGAAGGCTTTGAAAGACTTCGTAATAGTTATAATAATGGCAGAAAAGATTGGATTACATTATATACTTTGATGTGCCATTCGTTTAATCATCAGTTCCGTTTTAATAACAAGCACGAATATAATAGTAGTTTCGGTAAAAATCGCAGTTATTTTTCTGACAGGCAAAGACAGGACTTACTCGCTTTGAAACAGAGATTTGAGAATAAAGACCCTATAATAGTATCGTCTAAAAACGCTTTTGATTTTGACTTTTCAGACTTTGACGAGAACGATCTGATATATTTTGACCCACCTTATTTTAATTCTGTTGGTAATTATAACGATGGAAAACGTGGCTTTGAGGGTTGGACTGCTGAACACGAAAAGAAACTTTACGAATTACTGGATAGGTTGGACGAACAGGGAACAAGATGGGCTTTATCAAATAACTTAAAGTATAACAATGAATTTTTAGATACTTGGAAAGATAAATATAATATTCATTATCTATCCGGAGACTATTTGAATTGTAATTATCACAAGAAAGACCGAGAAACCAAAGATATAGAGGTGCTGATAACAAATTATTAAAAAGCATACTACATATAGTGCTTTGTACTTAAAATATTACTATATGTAGTCAAAATTATACAATGAAAAACAGTATTTAATGAAAGGAGGATATGTTAATATGAAACCATATTGGAAATATCAATGGGAAAGTGAACGTGATTGGGATGGAGGACATACAAACCGTTCTTGGTATGAATGTAGCAACTGTGGACATATAGAACGATACTCCACTAAAGATATATGCCCTTCTTGTAATTCATATATGCGTTATCATACAACTTTAACAGTTGGCGAACTTAAAGCAATTTTAAAAAAATTCAACGATAATGACAAAGTTTGTATAGCAGAAAACAATCATAATTTTTCTGTAGAAGCAACTACAACTATTGATAAAAGCTTTATTAAACAGTATTTTGGTGATGACTGTATGGGTGTACTTTTAAATGTAAAAGCAGAAATTAAATAACATAAATACAGTATTTTATAAGAGGTGAGAATAATCAATACAAATATTTATTCCGAATTGATAGCATTTTATAAAGAAAATCCAATTCGGTTTCTTGAAGATAATTTTGGTATTAAATTTACTAAGACTCAAAAAGCATTTATAAACAAGTCTGTGAAAACTAACCTATTACCTTGGGTAAGACAAAGAAATTATTACAATGAATATATACGATTATTGATTTGTTTGTTGAATATGAAAGAAGACGGTAATGTTGCAATAATTTTACCCAATGAAGAAAAATTACTTAATCGAGAGCAGTTCATTGATTATATTGTAGAATTTAAAAATCAGCATCTTAAAAAGTAAAAGGTGATAAAAATGAAAATACAAAACGATAAATACTATACGCCACCCGATTTAGCAAATTATTGTTGGGATAAGGTATTAGAAGTAATAGGTGAAGAAAATATATCGGAAGTAATAGAACCAAGTGTAGGTAATGGTGCATTTCTCAGCCATCCAACTCAAATGGTACATTTTGCTTATGATATAGAACCTGAATGTACATCTGATACAACCACTATTTTTAAAGCAAATTATTTAACAGTTGATATTAAATATTTATATGGACGATTGGTCATAGGCAATCCACCTTATGGAGAACATATGAATATGGCGCAAAAGTTCTTTAAGAAATCGGTTCAAATAGCCGATTATATAGCTTTCATTCTTCCAATAAGTCAACTCAACAATACTCGTTCAATGTATGAATTTGATTTGGTTTACAGTGAAGATTTGGGTGTAAGAAGATATTCAGATAGGGATTTACACTGTTGTTTTAATATTTATAAACGACCTGATAATGGAGAACTAAACAAGAAGCCATCTTCTAAGTTGAATGACATATCAATTTACCGTCAAGACAGTTCCAATTATGACAAACGGGATTTTGATATTCGTATGTGTTATTGGGGCGATGGAACAGCAGGTAAAATTCTTACTGATACTGAACACTATTCAGCTGAATATAAAATCAAAATACATAATGAGGAACTAAAAGATGAAATTATAGATTGTCTAATACATTTTGATTGGAAATCCTATTTAAATTGTATTGCAATGAGAAAAATTCAGCAGTTTCATATTATTGATGTTTTGAGGGAAAATATTAAAGGAATAAAATAAGATAAAAGACTCGTTTTATTGTAGATTGAAGGAGGTATTAAAATGATACACCCACTTAACTTATCAAAAAGTTCAGACGAATTAAAACAACTTATCGCAGAAAATCCAGACTTACCTATTGTGATTCTCGTGGGTCAGTATGCAGCTTCAGACGATTATGGGTATACATACTGCTCAGATATTCATTTCTGTATTGATGAAGTTCTTGATTGTGAATTACCGTTTGGTGAAGGCTATGTATATAACAATCGAGATGATTTTGAAGATGCTATATCAGATTACTTAGCAGACTGCAAAGAATATGAAAATCTATCTGATGAAGAATTTAATACTTTGGTAATCAAGGAGTTAAGTAAGTATGAACCTTATTGGAAGAAGGTAATCACTATAACAGGTGATAACTGAAAGGAGAAAATAATGAGTACATATGTGAGAGAAAAGGTATTGAGAATACCTTTTGAAAAACTTTTTAAGAGATGTTCTATTTCGGATTGGTTTACTAGTGATGACTTAGATGATATGTCTTGGTTACTTGAAAAGAAATTCCCAAATGAATTTGAATATGCAACAGTTGGTAAATTTCAAACATCACCAACAGAAGATGAGTATATAGACTTTGTTATTGAGTATGAATCGGATAGTTGTTGTGGAGATTTTGGTAAGGTCAGAGACTTATATGACACCGAGAAAGAAAATTTCCTACCCGTTTTTCAACACCTTAATCCATACCTCACTCTTGAAAATATGGACGATGTGAAGGTCGTAGAGTTCTGTTGGTATAATGGTAGTGAAGCTCCAAATTATTATGATGCTGAAGATGATTTTTACAAAGAAATAAAGATGGAGGATATAATATGAAAATTCATAAATGTGATCTGTGCGGTAAAAATTTCAGTACTCTCGATGAACAAGAACGCTTCGGCTTACACTATGACAATGTTGGCTATGGTAGTAGATATGATGAGTGTCATATTGACATAGATATGTGCTGTGATTGCTTTGACAAGATGATGACAGAGTACATAGAACCAAAATTAAAGTTTAAGGATTCGGCTATTATGGATTATGAAGATTTTATTAAGAAGCATTATCCTACATAATAATATAGCATAATGAAAATCCACTTTTATTGGACTTTATATCATCATAAAGTTCTTTAGTCATATGTATGTTAAGCGGATTCCAACCTTGCTGAAGTGCTTGCCAAAAGGCGATTAAGTATTCATTACTGTCATTTGCGTATTTATTTTCGCACTTGATTTTATCAATTACATTACAGCCACCAGCGAAAGGCTCAATATATGTTGTGATCTTATTATCGTCAATATATTTCTGTATAATCGGTACAATATCCTTTGCTATACGGCTTTTACTTCCTACATATTTAATTTTAATCAACTCCTTTTGTACAATAAAAGTGGATTTCTAAAACAAGAGGTTGCTTT
>ENA-ORPK01002875-ORPK01002875.1-human-gut-metagenome-genome-assembly--contig:-NODE-2875-length-11289-cov-3.677408_pt1 | contig 11289 bp, 8 predicted proteins | sample MGYA00242139_ERZ509068 | MGnify/ENA primary metagenome ERZ509068 (study PRJEB26280, sample SAMEA2338687) | human gut metagenome | biome: human gut; feature: human-associated habitat; material: faeces... | reverse complement strand
GACAGAACGGGCTTGCTGAAATCATAGAGCGTGCCGTCCAGATACCAGCCTTTGAACGTGTACAGACTGCGCGTGGGCTCGCCGGGGTTGGAGGCAGTCTCACCGCGGATAACCAGCTGCGATTCGACCGGCGTGCCGCCGTCAGAGTCGAAGGAAACGGTATAGATCGGATCAAAGACTGCCGTCAGCGTCACGTCGGAAACAGCCGTGAAGGTGTAGTTCGCATCCGTGGAGACGATCTTGCCGTTCTGCATCCATGCGTAGAACTCCTCGCCCTCGGCAGGCTGCGCCTGTGCGGTGACCTCTTCGCCGGACCAGACCTCAACGACGTCCTTGGCAGCGAAGTCATCGGTGTAGGCTTCCTTGACAAGACCCTTATCTGCATTGTAGGACTGCAGCGTCACGGTGCAGTTGGTGAGCTCGCCGTCGGAAGCAGCGTCCAGATCAACAACGTATGCGGTGTAGTTGGTCGCATAGTCGAACAGATAGAGAACTGCAATGCCGTTCGTGACGCTCGAAGCATCCAGCGTAACTGTGGACGCAGTGCCGGCAGCTTTCTCTGCAAAGATCGCGTCGTCTCTCGCAGTGAGATCGGGATAGGTGTCAAGCTCGACATAGGCCAGATACTGGTTGTCCTTGACCTTAACAGTCAGTTCCTTGGTATCCGGGTCATAGCTTGCCGTGAGTGCCTTCGGAGCCTCGGAGTCGACTGTGCAGACATAGTTCCACTCCAGATACTTCTGGCCCTGCGTCTTGAGCTTGCTGTAATCCGTGCGGCCATTGGTCAGCGCGCCGAGCTCGTCTGCGCCATAGGCAATGTTGGCATAGTAGTTGACGTCGACCTTGGTGTCGTTCGGAACTGCGTTGCCGTCCAGATCGGTGCCGTCCCACTGGAACGAGCCGGTGGCTGTCCAGCCGTTATCCGTGTCATAGATGGCCTTCGGCAGATATTCGGTGTCGTCCACATAGTAGACCTCGCCGGTTTCACGGTTGGAGACAACCATGATCAGGTGGCGGGCATTGCGGAGCGTCATCGGCTGCATGAACAGCGTCCGCTCGAGCGCATATGCGGCATCCGGGCTGGAAACTGCGATTCTGTCCGCATCGAACGGGAGATCCAGCTCCGAGTCGAACGGGTTCGTACCGGCCAGAGAGCTGCTGGTGATGGAGTTGCCTCTGATCGCAGCCAGATAGGCCAGATTCGGCCAGGTGTTGCAGGTGACGTCAGTGTTGTCGGTCATAACGTCGATCCAGTCAAGCTGTTCCATGACGGGAGCCTGTGCCCAGTCGCCATAGAAGCCCATGAACGTGCCATGGAAGCAGGCGGTCGGGTCATAGGTTGCAGCGGGACTCGTGAAGTTGATGTAGCCCTCGATGTACGCGCCGTTCGGATAGATGGCGTCGATATCGGCCATGAAATCATCCGTCAGCTGTACGTCGATCACGACTTCTGCCGTCTGGCCGGGGCCGATGACGAGAACGTCGTCTTCATAGTTAGTGGTAACAGTGACCTCGTCCTCTGTCAGACCGAGCGTCGTCAGTGCGTTGTAGTAGTTGCCTTCCTCATCTGCTACGGGCTCATCGAAGCAGAACTTCCACGAAATGTTGAATTCCTTGCCGTCCTCTTCGAGATCCCAGCCCGGGAACTCGTTTCTCAGATCCTTGACGGTGTAGCGGATCTGGAAGTGGCCGTCCTTGGAGGGGTTGTCGCCGATGTTGGCGATCGGGTTGGTGATATACGCCTTTGCACCACCGAGAACAAGCTGCTCGGCATGGAAAGCATCGACCAGACCAGCGCCCTGCTTTCTCGGACTGAAGGTGTAGTTGTTGGGAATAACCGTCTGCGCGGAGGACGCCAACAGAGCCTCTGCCATGTCAGCCAGTTCCTTCTTGCTCAGATCCTTGTACTTCGATTCGCTCTTCAGATAACTCAGGATGGTCGCAGTAACACCCGCGACATCCGGCGTCGCCATGGAGGTACCGGACATGACCTGATAACCGTCCGTCGTGTTGTTCTGTGCAGACAGAACGCTGCCGCCGACACCGGAGATCTGCGGCTTGAGCGTCAGGGACGGGGTGGGGCCCCAGGAGCTGAAGGACGAAGACTGCCAGCCGGTGGGGTTGTCAACAGAGGCCATCTCCGCAAGGAACTTGACCTTCTTTTCCTTCGCTTTGAGCAGCTTGTCCGCGTCCTCGCCGGAAACGGAAACAGCGGGAAGCTTCGTGCCGTCCAGCGCCATGTTGATGATGCCGGATTCGTTGTTATAAACGATTGCAGCAACTGCACCCTTTGTATCCGCATTGTTGACCTTGTCAACGAAGGAAATGCCGCCGCGCTTGATCACTGCGACCTTACCGGTGACATCGATGCCTTCATAGTCGGCTTCTTCGCCGTTGCCGGGAACCAGAACAAAGTCATACGTATTGCCAGCCAGCTTATTATAAGCGTTGACCGTATCGCTGTAGCCGATCTGAGCGCCGTCAACTTCAATCGCCGGAGAGGCGTACTTCGCGTTGTCAACAGACGCAACAGACAGGTTGCCGTCATAGGTGGACGGGGAACCGACAACGCCGTAGTCCGCATAGTCGGACGTGACATAGCCGGCAGGAACGCCGGTGATGCTCTCGCCGTCTGCCATGGAGCCTTCGTTGCCCGCTGCGATGCAGCAGATGACGCCCGCGTCGTCCAGCGTGGTGAAGATGCCGTTCAGGACTTTTTCCTCGCTGCCGTCATAGACGAAGCCGTTCTGTGCGCCAAGGGACATATTGATGACGTCCGCACCCAATGTGTAGGCGTCTTCAAGGGCTGCGAGATAAACGTCGCTGGAGGTGCCGCTCTCCGCCGGGTCGGAGGAGAAGACCTTCAGTGCAAGGATCTGTGCGCCGGGCGCGGAGCCTGCGAATTCATATGCGCCGTCATCCGACAGGACGCAGCCGGCTGCGATGCCGGAGACGTGCGTGCCGTGACCGCTGACGTCGTCGGTCGCGTCGTTGTCCTTGTCATAATAGTCATAGGAGAACGGAACCTTTGCCGACAGATATTTGCCGCGGCCAAGCTTTTCAATCGCGGCCTCGGCCTGTTCCTTGCTGATGGCAGCCTTGTTCAGCATACTGTCATACGCTGTGAACGCCTCGTGGCCCGGGGTGATGCCGGTATCGATGACCGCAATGACGGTGCCCTTGCCGGTGTCATAACCGCGAACCTTGGTGATGTTGGTCATGTCGTTGGCCGAATCCATGCTGGGCATGACGACGGGCTCGTCGTAATAGTTGGCCAGATAGACCTCCTTGACGCCTGCCGTGCTGGCCAGCTTCTCAAGGTCGCCGAACTTGACGTCTGCGGACATACCGTTGAGCAGCGTGGTGTACTCGTACTTGACGTCATAGCTGACAGCCTTGGACTGGATCGCAGTCTTAATGCGGCTGTGCTGCGCCGTGAGGGTCTTCGACGCGGCTGCGACAGCGCGCTGCGTAGCGACGCCGGTGCTCTTCAGCGCTGCGGGGACAGCGCCCTCGCCCTCAAAAATAACGATCGCGCGGACGGTATCGTTGTCCGCGTAGGCCTCTTCACCATTCTGCAGCTTGAATTTGTTCTGCTGAATGGCGGTGCTCAGCTTGCTCTCATCCGGAGTCGTCGGGGTCAGCTTGACATTGTATGCCGAGGAGGCCGAAGCCATCGGAACCATGCCAAGAACCATGACGAGCGCCAGCAGCAGACTCAGCACGCGGCATCTTGTTTTCTTGCTCATGAAAGTTTCTCCTTTCTTGTCGTTCATTTGTGTCTGAAGTCCGGCGATCAGCCGCTCTCCACCACAATATGTTGTAGCCATTATAATCCGGAGCAACCGATTTTTCAATACTCTTCGCTTACAATTCAGCAATTTCTCCCAAAAATGTTTTTCCATAAACTGCCTTGCGGCAGCTTTACAGAAGCCTGCGCGCTGAACCGCGATCTGAAGCGCTTCTTCGATGAAACCGGTACGGAATACCCGGTGTGGAAGCAGCTTGAGCAGGACGCCGGGAAATACCTGATACCTTAAGACCGTTCCAGCCGCTTTCCGTTCAGAACGGCTTCCGTGAGCGTATCGCCCGCGTAGACCAGCTTCAGCGAGAAAAACGGCACGTGCTCGTCCATGAGCCGCAGGAAGATGCGGTCGCCCTCCCACTGCTGCAGGGCGGCAAGCTCGTGCTTGCCGATCCAGGCCAGCTCTCCCTCGTCGCACTCCTTCGGCGTGCCGGTAAAGCCCGTGGCGTGGAACAGGTGCATGTATTCGGTCGGGTAGATGTCGGAGACGAAGGTCACGAGCCCGCAGTAGCGGCACTTCGTGAGCGTCAGTCCCGTCTCCTCAAGCACCTCGCGGCGCACGCAGTCCTCCGGGCTTTCCTTATCTTCGAATTTTCCGCCTACGCCGATCCATTTGTCGTGGTTTTCGTCGTGCTGCTTTTTGACGCGGTGGAGCATCAGATACTGCCCGTCCCGCTCCAGATAGCAGAGCGTCGTCTGCTTCATGCGGCCAGCCTCCCTGTTTGTGATCTGCCTCTATTTTATCAGCTGTGCGCGGAAAAGTAAACGGCCGGGTTTTGTGCGTCTTGTCTGTTTTGGGGAGAAAAAATCGGTGAAAACGACGAATGACTTTCCGGAGGGGATCTGGTATAATACCAGTATCTTAGCCGGAGTGTACCAATCCACACTTATGGTGCCCTGCGGTCAAAAAAAGGAGGATAAAACCAGTCCGGGTGACTCCCGGTGCGGCATTGTGGAGACATGTCGCAATGCGTCCGCCAAGCCCGGCGGTCGTGAGAATGCGCATTGCGGAGGCAGCGCAGTCAGAGTCGGAAACACTATGGCAGAAGTAAAACTCGTAAACGTCAAGAAGATCTACCCGTTCGTCAGTGGCGAAGAAAAGAAGAGCAAGAAAAAGAAGAAGGGCGAAGAGCCTGCCAAGGAGAAGAAGGTCAACCTTCAGATCACCGACAAGGGCGTCGTTGCCGTGCAGGAGTTCAACCTCGACATCGCCGATAAGGAATTCATCGTTCTCGTCGGCCCGTCCGGCTGCGGCAAGTCCACGACGCTGCGCATGGTCGCAGGTCTGGAAGAGATCTCCGAGGGCGAGCTGTATATCGACGGCAAGCTCATGAACGACGTGGCCCCGAAGGACCGCGATATCGCCATGGTCTTCCAGAACTATGCTCTGTATCCCCACATGACCGTTTATGATAACATGGCCTTCTCCCTGAAGCTGAAGAAGACCCCGAAGGCGGAAATCGACCGCAAGGTTCGTGAGGCCGCCGAGATCCTCGACATCACCCAGTACCTCAACCGTAAGCCGAAGGCTCTGTCCGGCGGCCAGCGCCAGCGTGTGGCCATCGGCCGCGCCATCGTCCGCGACCCCGCCGTGTTCCTGATGGACGAGCCCCTGTCCAACCTGGACGCCAAGCTCCGCAACCAGATGCGGGCCGAGATCATCAAGCTGCGGGAGCGCATTGACACCACGTTTATCTACGTCACCCATGACCAGACCGAGGCCATGACCCTGGGCGACCGCATCGTCATCATGAAGGATGGCTTCATCCAGCAGATCGGCACGCCCCAGGAGGTCTTTGACCACCCGGCCAATCTGTTCGTGGCCGGCTTTATCGGCACGCCCCAGATGAACTTCTTTGACGCGAAGCTGGTGAAGAACAGCGACGGCAAATACGCCGTGGCTATCGACGGCATCAACGTGGAACTGGCCGAGGATAAGCAGGCCCGGCTCAGCGCTAAAAATGTACCGGAACAGGACGTGACGCTGGGCGTTCGCCCCGATCACATCATGCTCTGCGCCGACGGCGTCAAGGGTACCGTGGATGTCAGTGAGCTGATGGGCTCCTCTGTGCATCTGCATATCTCCACCCACGGCCATGACGTGGTGGTCATCGTCCCCACCAACGGCAACGCCGCCCACTTCCCCATGGGCAGCGAGGTCAACATGATCTTCGGCGGCAATGTGGCCCATGTGTTCAGCAAGGAGACGGAAAAGAATCTGGAGTGGTAACACCCTCATATAGAAGGACAGCGCCCCGCATGGGGCGCTGTCCTTTCGGGGCCGGCGTCCTGCCGTGGAGCGCAGCGGAACAAATGCCCTTGGGGTACGACGTCCCTTCCCTGTCATTGCGAGCCAGCGCTCACGCTGGCGTGGGGCTTCGTCCCCCGACAAAAAAGAAATCCCTTTCGGGATTTCTTTTTTGCGTTCTCAAGATTTCTTCTTACTCACATATACCATCCCGGTCAGAGACAGTGCCGCACTCACGGCGTACATTCCCACGCCCGCATCTATGGTCTTGGGGGAGCCGGTCTTGCCCTCGTCCTTCGCGGTAGTCGCAGAGCTGTAGTAGTAACGCGGCGTTTCCTCTACTGTCGGATACTTGTGCTCCGGCAGAAGCGGTGTGCCATTCGGGTTGAAGCGGTAGTCGCCGCCGTTCTGGGTGAGCTTGTCGTAAAATTCCTTGGTTTTCATGGAATCGATGGATTCTGCGGTGCCAGCGATAGTACCATTGGTGGCGCAGGAATCAACGTTTGCAGTTTCGGTATAGTAGTTGTTCTTAAAAACAGGGGTGCCGGATTCAACCTTACCAACAAGTCCGCCGAGACGCTTATATGGTGGTGTGGTGACACCATATTTGGTCAAATCAATTTCACCAGCGAAATAACAGCTCTTGATAGGGGGGTCACCGTAGATGTAGCCCACAATGCCGCCCGTATTACCGCCAGAAGGTTTGCCGAGAACCGTCAATTTGCCGATGGAATAGCAATTTGTTATGGACGGATTACCACTGCCCAGAGAGCCGGCAATACCGCCGATGCTGTTGGCGCAAACCTCTATGTCAGCTGTGTTGACACAGTAGCGGATTTCAGAAGTGCCACCAGCATAACCAACAATACCACCAACGTTTAGACTGGCAACGCCATTATCAGTTCGAGTGACACTAATGCTGCCTTTGCTTTGGCAGTGCTCAAAGGTGGAGTCCATAGCAAACCCACATAGGCCAATAGAACCGTCGAGATAATTGTCACTGTTAGTGAATGATATATCAGATACACAATCACGAATCGTACTCTTGTTAGATGCACCGACAATGGAGCCAAAATCAGAGTATTTCCTTGAACCAGTAGCATTTACAGAGCCCTGTACAGTAAGACCGGAAATCTCGGCGTTCTCAATATATCCGAAAAAGCCATATGATTCATATTCAATCATGCCATAGGCATCGGAAAAGTCCAAATTAGAAATCGTATGTCCGTTGCCGTAAAATTTTCCGCTGAAAAAATGCGGAACGTTAGCGTCGTTGTCGGCGCATCCAATCGACGTCCATGTTTTACCGCTCAAATCTAAATCGGATTCCAGGCTTACTACAGCATCGGTCTTGCCGTCGTATGCACCCGCGTTTACGTCCGCCGCAAATTGCATCAGTTCATCAACCGTTCTAATGGCTGTCTTTCCCGCCGCAAAAGCAGAAATGGGCACCATCGCCAAACACAGCACCAACGCAAAAAATATACCTACTACGTGCTTCTTCATTGTACACTCCTCCTTTTATTCTCCCATAGCATACAGGCGGCATCATTCCGTGGGTACCCACGGAATGACGGGAGCTCCCGTCGCCGCACATATCAACGCTGTTGGTCATATTATACCTGCTTTTCTGCCAAATGTAAATTCAAAATTTGTGCGCCTTTGGCGGAAAATAAAATGGGAGAGACGGCTCACAGCAGCTTCTCCAATTCGCTCTCGCCGTACATCGGGATGCCGTGGGCTTTCAGCAGCGCCGCCGTGACGCCGTCGCCGTCCGTCAGCGTTCCGGTGAACGTTCCGTCATAGATGCGCCCGCAGCCGCAGGAGGGGCTTCGCTCCTTCAGCACGGCGGCGGTACAGCCGTACAGCCGCGCCAGGCGCAGCGTCTCCTCCGCGCCCCGGCAGTACTCCGCCGTCACGTCTCGGCCATCGTTCATCACCACCCGGTCCCCCCGCCGCTCGGAGGGCTTTCGGGGCGTGGGCAATCCTCCCAGCTGCTCCGGACACACCGGCACCGCCAAGCCGCGCTTCGCCAGCTCCTGCGCCAGCGGGTTGGGCTTGCTCTGCCCGTCGTAGCGACAGGCACAGCCCAGCAGGCACGCGCTCACCAGGATCATACCGCCAGCTCCTTTCCGTTCAGCGCCGCATACACCAGCGTATCGCCCGCGTATTGCAGCTTCATGGAGAAAAACGGCGTGTCCGGCTCGTGGATCAGCGCCAGAAACAGCTTGTCCCCCTCCCATTGGGGCAACGCCGCCAGCGCATCCTTGTGCAGCCATTCCAGCACGCCCTCGCTGCACTCCCGCAGCGTTCCCGTCCAGCCGGTGGCGGTAAACAGGTGCATATATTCCCCCTCCCAGATATCCGACACAAAGGTGATGACCCCCCGATACCGATAGTCGGTCAGCATCAACCCCGTCTCCTCCAGCGTCTCGCGGCAAACGCACTCCTCCGGGCTCTCGCCCTCCTCGCACTTGCCGCCCACGCCGATCCACTTGTCGTGGTTCAGGTCGTTCTGCTTCTTCACCCGATGCAGCATCAGGTATTCGCCCCGTTCGTTTTCGATATAGCACAGCGTGGTGTTTTTCATCTTTGCACCTCCGATTTACAAATCACTGCCAATAGTATATACTATTCGTATCGTCAACACAACTGTTACCTGTCAGGAGAGTATATAGTATGACAACGATAAAACCAGGCCGCTACCGCCACTTTAAGGGTAATGAATATGAGGTCATTGGCACCGCCCGCCACTCTGAAACACTGGAGGAACTGGTGGTCTACCGTGCCCTGTATGATAATGGCGGTCTGTGGGTGCGCCCCGCCGCCATGTGGTCCGAGATCGTGGACCGCGACGGTTACCGCGGCCCGCGTTTCATCCCGGAGGACGGCCAATGATCGACTATACTGTGATACGCTCCCGCCGCCGCACCCTGGCGCTGGAGGTCACCCGGCAGGGCACCGCCCTGGTCCGCGCCCCCCTGCGGGCCTCCGATGCGGACATCGCCCGCTTTGTGGACAGTCACCGCGGCTGGCTGGAAAAACATCTGGCAGCACGGCAGGCCTATCTATCCGCCCACCCGGAGCCGTCTGCGGCACAGACGGATGCATGGCGGCAGCAGGCAAAAGAGACACTGCCGCCTCTGGTGGCCCACTGGGCCCAGCGCATGGGCGTGCAGCCCGCCGGTATCACTGTCACCGCCGCCCGCACCCGCTTCGGCAGCTGCTCCGGCAAAAACCGTCTCAGCTTCTCCCTCTACCTGATGGCCTATCCCGAGACCGCCATTGAATACGTGGTGGTCCATGAGCTGGCGCACATTCGCCATCACGACCACTCCCCCGCCTTCTACCGCGAGGTGGAAGCCTATCTGCCCGACTGGAGGGCGCGCCGCGCCCTCCTTCGCCGGTAATTCCGCCATTTTGCGCCGTACATTCGATACTTCGTCGCCGCCCGTTCAATCGGGCGGTGGTTTTCTTGTGATTTTCACAAGAAAACCACCGTCTTTTCTGTGCGTTTCGGCAAAAATGCAGCGAAGCAATTGACAATTGCGGCAAACACTGATAGGATAACTATGCTGAACGGAAACGTTACCGGTAATGTTTCCGCTTTCCTCTGACGATTTTCGTTCCTTTCGATCTGGTATAGTAGGAGGCACACCCCGGTATGACGATCAAGGATATAGCCAAACAGTGCAGCGTCAGCGTCAGTACCGTCTCCCGTGTGCTGAATGACCGGCCGGATGTCAGTGAGGATGTCCGGCGTAAGGTGCTTTCCGCTATCAAGAATAGCAACTACATTCCCAACAACAGTGCCCGCGATCTGGTCCGCACCAAGTCCGACGCTGTGGGTCTGGTAGTCCGCGGTGTGTCCAATCCGTTCTACACCGACATTATCCGCGCCATTGAACGCACCATCACCGATGCCGGTTTTACAATGGTCATGCAGCAGATCGGTACTTGCGACGACGAGGTCAAATGCGGTGCGGTCATGGAGCGCGAAAAGCGCCTGCAGGGCATCGTGTTCCTGGGCGGTCGGTTTGATTACACCCCCGCTGATCTGGCGATGCTGAACGTTCCCTTTGTGTGCTGTTCCTACTCCAACCGCTATGGCACGCTGATCGAGGGCGAGTATTCCTCTGTGTCCATCGCCGACGGTGACACCGCACAGCAGGCGGTGGAGGAGTTGTACCGCCACGGGCACCGGCGCATCGCCGCGCTGATCTCCCGTCCCAACGATCAGTCCATCAGCCAGCTGCGCTATGAGGGCTATGTGCAGGCGCTGGAGAGTCACGGCATCCCTGTGGACCCGGAACTGGTGATCTCCACCGGCGGATTCGGCGCGAAGGACGCCTACAGAGCCGTGCAGGAAAAAATGGCCGAAAACGTTGATTTTACAGCACTTTTCGCCATCGCGGACTCTATGGCCATTGGTGCCATGCGGGCTTTGATGGACGCCGGCAGGCGTATCCCCGAGGACTGTTCCGTTATAGCGATAGATGGGTTAGAATTGTCTGCCTATATTGAGCCGCCGCTTACTACCCTGTGCCAGCCTATGGAGGAAATGGGCCGCCGCAGCGCCGAGATTTTGCTGGACATGGTGCGGCACAAGGGCTCCCACGCCTGTGAGCTGCTTCCCACCACCCTGCGCCGGGGCCGCAGCGTGGCCGCGCCCAGGTGATACTTTTGTATATCTTTGTGATCTATTTTGTGTATCCTAAGGATCCGTTTCCTGCATCCCAACAATTTGTTTTTTGTACCCTAATAATCTGTTTTTTACATCCTTGTGATGTGAAAATAAAAACAAAAAAGGAGTAATAATCATGAAGAAGTTTCTTGCACTGATCCTTGCTCTCGTGATGGCGCTGTCTCTGGTTGCCTGCGGCGAGAAGAAGGACGACACCAAGACCGAGGGCGGCGACACTGCCACCGGCAAGGTCTATTATCTGAACTTCAAGCCTGAGCAGGATCAGGACTGGCAGGATCTGGCCAAGGCCTACACCGAGGAGACCGGTGTGCCCGTCACTGTTCTGACCGCCGCCTCCGGCACCTACGAGGAAAAGCTGACCTCCGAGATCGCCAAGACCGACGCCCCCACCCTGTTCCAGGTGAACGGCCCCGTGGGTCTGGCCAGCTGGAAGGATTACTGCTATGATCTGAAGGATTCTCAGATCTACGGTGAGCTGACCAGCGACAGCTTTGCCCTGAAGGACGGCGACGCCGTTGCCGGCATCGGCTA
>ENA-ORPK01002874-ORPK01002874.1-human-gut-metagenome-genome-assembly--contig:-NODE-2874-length-11298-cov-4.227519_pt1 | contig 11298 bp, 9 predicted proteins | sample MGYA00242139_ERZ509068 | MGnify/ENA primary metagenome ERZ509068 (study PRJEB26280, sample SAMEA2338687) | human gut metagenome | biome: human gut; feature: human-associated habitat; material: faeces... | reverse complement strand
CCAGGCGCGACCGCGGTAACCGCCGCGACGAACGCCCCCACCGCGAGGATAAGCCCCGGCGCAGCGAGGAAGCGGCAGAGGCGAAGGAAGAAACCATTACCGTAGCCGAAGAAATAAGCGAAAACGGCGAAGTGCGCGAAGAGATAGCTGAAGAAGTCAGCGAAGTAAGGTCGCCGCGCAGGGAAAGGAATAACCGCCGCGAGCGCAGCAACCGCCGCGAACGCGAAGAACAGAGCGCCAAGCCCAAGATTGAATACACGCTTGAGGCCGCGGAGAACAACGAAGCCGCGCAGTTCCTCAGGGAAATGCTCCGCCTTATGAATATAGACGCGCAGGTTCTTGCCAACGTTAGCGAGGAGGACGGCGTAAGGCTGAGAATAGAATCCTCCGGCATGGGCGTGCTGATAGGCCACAGGGGCGAAACGCTGGACGCGATACAGTATCTGACCAGCCTGCACGTTAACCGCAGCCGCAAGGAGCATGGCTTCACCCGCATAACCGTGGACACCGAGGGCTACCGCGACAGGCGCGAGGAAACACTTGCCCGCCTTGCCCGCAAGGTAGCGTCCCAGGTAAGGAGCACCGGCCGCGCAAGAACGCTGGAGCCGATGAACCCCTACGAGCGCCGCGTGCTGCACGCAACGCTGCAGAAAAACCCCTACGTTACCACATACAGCGAGGGTGAAGAACCCAACCGCCGCGTGGTGATAGCGCCCAAGGGTAGGGAAGAGTAAAAATAAAGAGAGAAAAAAGACAGCCGCAGGGTTGTCTTTTTTGTTGGAAGTACTCTAATTAAGCCTGCCCTGAAAGGGGAGGTGGACATGAGTGTCAGCGAATGGACGGAGGGGTTGACGTAAACAAAAGAGAAGAGAGTTACTATATAACCTTTTTTGCAGGGGGGCCAGGGAAGATTTCGATTTCTCCCCTTAGGCCCCCCTGCACCCCCCGTAACCCCATTGAAACGATCGCTCCGCGAAGGGGTACGGCACTGTACGCCGAGTTTGGACAGCACCAAAAGGGCGCCACCGCTTGCGGGGGAGCTGCTGAGCGTAAGCGAAGCTGAGGGGGAACAACTCGAAGCTTTTGGTTTCTTTGAGCCGTTCCCCTTTAGTCTGCTCGTTGTACTCGCAGCCACTTTCCCCATAAACGGGGATAGCTTTTGGTTATTTATTTACTCCGCGTACGTTTTCTTCACTATCTCCATCAGCAGCTCGCACATTTTTTCAAGGCTTTGGATGCTTATGAACTCCTTGTTGCCGTGGAAGTTATAGCCGCCGGTGCAAAGATTGGGGCAGGGCAGGCCCATGTAGGAAAGGCGCGCGCCGTCCGTGCCGCCGCGTATGGGCACTATTTCGGGAACTATGCCAAGCGCCTCCATCGCCGCCTTCGCTGTGTCTATCAGGTGCATGTGCGGCAGTATCTTTTCCTTCATGTTATAATAGCTGTCCTTCAGCGTAAGCTCAAGCGTCCCCTCGCCGTAGCGTGCGTTTATGAAGTCCGCCGCGCGGCGCATGAGAGCCTTGCGCTCTTCAAACCTTGCCATGTCGTGGTCGCGTATTATATAGCTTGCCTTCGTCTGCTCCACGCTGCCCTCTATGCTGCCAAGGTGGAAGAAGCCTTCGTAGCCTTCCGTGTGCTCAGGCCGCTCAAACGCGGGCAGAAGCGCGTTGAACTCCTCAAAAACGTGTATGGAATTGACCATTTTGTCCTTCGCCCCGCCGGGGTGTATGTTCTGGCCGTGTACAAGCACCTTTGCGCTTGCGGCGTTGAAGTTTTCGTATTCTATTTCGCCTATCGGGCCGCCGTCAACGGTGTATGCAAAGTCCGCATTGAAGCCCTTCACGTCGAAAAGCGTGGCCCCGTTGCCAACTTCCTCGTCCGGCGTGAAGCCTATGGCTATCCTGCCGTGGCGTATGGACCTATCCTTTATGAGCGTTTCGGCCATTGTCATTATCTCCGCAACGCCCGCCTTGTCGTCCGCGCCAAGCACCGTTGTGCCGTCCGTAACTATCAAATCCTGCCCCTTCAGCTCCTTCATATAGGGGAAAACCGCCGTGTCTATTGTTACGGAATCGTTCAGTCTTATGCTTTCGCCGTCGTAGCTTTCAACTATGCGGGGGTTCACGCTCTGCTCACCTGCCCATTCAACCGTGTCCATATGCGCGATGAAGCCGAGCGTGGGCAGGCTTGCATCCGTTGCGGGTATGAAGCCGTATACATAGCAATGCCCGTCCAGCCTAACGTCCTCAAGGCCAATCTCCTTCATCTCCGCCTCTATCATGCGGGCAAGGTCAAACTGCTTTTGCGTGCTGGGGATGCTCTCCACGCCGTCTGCCGAGCGTGTATCCACCTTGACATAGCGCAGGAAACGTTCGGTTACATTTGATAGTTTCTTATCCATGGTTATACCTCCAAGCTAAAAATTAGTTAGACTAAAACAATTATTTATGCCTGTTGCACATTTTAACATAATCAGTTATAATGTGAAAGTACTAATTGGGGCTAAAAAATAAAGAGATTAGCCTAAAAATTTTGTTGAATGAGTAAATTATCCGAACTTTTTGCGATATGCACCGAAGGGGGACGCTATGGACCACATTGCCGGAGTACGATGCACCGTTTGCGGGCGGGTTATGCCGTATCGGGAGCAGATGACCTGCCCCCATTGCGGCGAAAAGGGCATACTGGACATTTTGTTCGACTATGACTATATAAAAAAGGGCTTTACCAAAAAGAGCCTTGCCGATAATCACGATAATTCAATGTTCCGCTATGCGCCGCTCATGCCGGTGCGGCCGCGGGACTTTTCTCGCTTCCTGCGCGTTGGCTGGACGCCGCTCTATCCTTCAAATAGGCTGGGTGCGGAGCTTGGCATAAAGGCGCTCTATATCAAAGACGACGGGCTTAACCCCACCGCCTCGCTCAAGGACAGGGCAAGCGCAGTGGCCGTGGCTAAGGCGCTGGAGCTTGGATACGATACCATAGCCTGTTCCTCCACCGGCAACGCCGCAAGCTCCCTTGCGGGCAACGCGGCGCGCATGGGCGTTAAGGCCGTCATATTCGTGCCGGAGCGCGCGCCGGAGGGCAAGGTGGCTCAGCTTATGATATTCGGCGCGAAGGTAATAAGCGTGCAGGGCAATTACCGCGAAACGTTCGAGCTTTCCCGCGCGGCGATAGATAAATACGGCTATTATAATAGAAACGCCGGCATAAATCCCACCCTTACCGAAGGCAAAAAGACCGTTGCGCTTGAAATTGCGGAGCAGCTCAACTGGAACGTTACCGATTGGGTAGCCGTTTCCGTGGGCGACGGCTGCACCATAGGCGGCGTATATAACGGCTTCCATGATTTGTATGAGCTTGGCTTCATAGAACGTATCCCCAAAATACTTGGCGTGCAGTCCACGGGCTGCTGCCCGTTCGTGGATGCGGCGCGGGAGAACCGCGACCTTATCCCGGCGGAGGAAAACACGCTTGCCGATTCAATCGCCGTAGGCGTGCCGAGGAACCCGAAAAAGGCGCTGCGCGCGGTAAGCGCGTCTAACGGCGCATGGATTGCCGTGAGCGATGAGGATATTCTTGCCACGATGGGCATACTGGGCCGCAGCGAAGGCGTTTTCGGCGAACCTGCGGGCGTTACGGCAACCGCCGGCGTTATGAAGGCGGTGCAGCAGGGCATAATAAAGCCCAACGAGACCGTGACCACCATAAGCACCGGCAGCGGACTGAAGGACGTGAAGAACGCGCTGCGTGCGGCGGGCCGGCCGCATAAGTGTGCACCGAGCATAGAAGCGCTGGAGGCTTCCGGCATAATATAAGCTTTGCCCCGCCCGCCAGACAGGGCAAAAGTCAGGCGCGGCGGTAAGCATAAAATTATCCCCAAATAAACACAACAGGAGGAGAAACAAACATGAAAAAGCTGATTGCGGTCGCTCTCGTACTGGTGCTTGCCCTGAGCCTGGTAGCGTGCAGCAGCGAGACCAACAACACCCAAGGCAACAAGGACGTGAAAATAGGCGTTATCCTCGTACACGACGAGAATACCGGCTATGACGAAGCCCACATCAACGGCATCAAGAAGGCCCTTGAAAACTGCGGCATCCCCAACGACACCGACCATGTTGTATGGAAATACAACGTACCCGAGGACGAGAAATGCCACGATGCGGCTATCGAGCTTGTTGAAGCCGGCTGCACCCACATCTTCTCCGACAGCTACGGCCATCAGGCCTATATGCAGCAGGCCGCTACCGAAAATCCGGACGTAGTGTTCGCCTCCATGACCGGCGACACCGCGGCCCAGAGCGGACTGAAGAACTTCAAGAACGCTTTCTGCAACACCTATGAATCCCGCTATGTTTCCGGCGTTGTTGCCGGCATGAAGCTGCAGGAGCTTGTTAACGACGGTAAGGTTGCCGCCTCCAACATGGACGAAAACGGCAACATAAAGCTGGGTTACGTCGGCGCATACCCCTATGCCGAGGTTGTTTCCGGCTACACCGCTTTCTTCCTTGGCGTGCAGAGCATAGTTCCCAACGTTGTTATGGACGTTCTCTATACCAGCTCCTGGTTTGATCCGGTAGCCGAAGGCGAAGCCGCCAATACCCTTATGTCCCGCGGCTGCATCATAATCAGCCAGCATGCGGACTCCACCGGCGCTCCCTCTGCCTGCCAGGCCGCCCAGGAAGCCGGCACCACCGTGTACTGCGTGGGCTACAATATAGACATGCTGCCCTCCGCCCCCACCGCCGCGCTGACCAGCGCCCAGAACGACTGGAGCATATATTACACCTATGCGTTCAACTGCGCGCTTAAGGGCGAGGATATAGCGACCGACTGGGCCAAGGGCTATGCCGAAGGCGCCAACATGATCTCCAAGCTGGGCGAAAGCTGCGCCGCCGGCACCGCCGAGAAGGTTGCCGAGGTTGAAAAGGGCATAAAGGAAGGCACCCTGAACGTGTTCGATTGCTCCAAGTTCACCGTTGGCGGCGAAACCGTGACCAGCTTCCTGGCCATCGATACCAACGGCGATTTCCAGGGCGATGAAGGCGAAGCCATTACTGACGGCGTGTTCCATGAATCCACGCTGCGCAGCGCGCCTTACTTCGGCCTGAGGATAGACGGCATAAACGAGCTGAACAACAACTAATTCAAAAAAATCCTTTAGGGAAGGCGGCTTTCGCCGCTTTCCCTACTTTTCTTTTGGCGGAATATATTTTATAATAATTATTGGATTCTATTGGGCTTTATCTCCCCCATAAACTTATACGCACGAGGTACACTGAATTGGAAGCTAACTTAGCAGTACGCATGGTAAACATTACAAAAACGTTTTCACATGTGGTAGCCAACAACAACATTACGCTGGAAATACACCGGGGCGAGATACTTTCCCTCCTCGGCGAAAACGGCAGCGGAAAAACAACCCTTATGAATATGCTCTCCGGCATATATTTCCCCGACAGCGGGCAGATATACGTTAACGGGGAGGAGGTAAGCATCGCCTCCCCAAAGGATGCGTTGGATCTGCATATAGGCATGATACATCAGCATTTTAAGCTGGTGGATGTGTTCACCGCGGCGGAAAACATTATCCTTGGCCTTAACGAAAAAGCCGTGCTCGATTTGAACGGCGTGCGCAGGGCGGTCAAGGAAATATGCGATCGCTACGGTTTTGTTATAGATCCGGATAAAAAAGTATATGATATGTCCGTTTCCGAAAAGCAGACGCTTGAAATAGTTAAGGTGCTTTACCGCGGGGCAGACATTTTGATATTGGATGAACCCACCGCCGTGCTTACCCCGCAGGAAACGGAGAAGCTTTTTGCCGTTATGCGCAACATGAAGGCGGACGGGAAGAGCATTGTTATAATAACCCATAAGCTGCACGAGGTTATGGAAATAAGCGACCGCGTGGCGGTGCTTAGAAAGGGCGAATACATAGGCGAGGTCCCCACAAGCCAAACCAACCCGCAGCAGCTTACGGACATGATGGTGGGCAGGGCCACCACGCTGAATATAGACAGGCCCGAGCCTAACGGCCTTACCGAGCGCCTTATAATAAAGAACCTTACCGTAAAGGATGCGGATGGCGTGAAGAAGCTTTCAAACGTGAGCTTCACGGCCTACGGCGGGGAAATACTGGGCATAGCGGGCATATCCGGCAGCGGGCAGAGGGAACTGCTTGAGGCTATAGCCGGCCTGCAGGATCCGGAGGAAGGCTCGAGCATAATGTTCATTCCGCCGGATAAGGAAGCATCCGAATTGGTCGGGCGCGATCCGGAGGATATATACAAAAGCGGCGTAGGCCTTGCATTTGTGCCGGAGGACAGGTTCGGCATGGGCCTTGTCGGCAGCATGGATTTGGTGGATAACATAATGCTGAGAAGCTATAAATCCGGCAAGTCCCCCATTGCGGACAGAAAGCACCCGCGCGAGCGCGCGAATAAGATAGTTGAAGAGCTGGAGGTCGTAACGCCTAACCTCGGCACTCCGCTAAGGCGGCTGAGCGGCGGCAACGTGCAGAAAATATTGGTGGGCCGCGAAATAGCGGCGGAGCCTTCGCTGCTTATGACGGCATACGCCGTGCGCGGATTGGACATAAACACCTCATACACCATATATCACCTGCTCAACGAGCAGAAGGCGAAGGGCGCAGCGGTAATATACGTTGGCGAGGATTTGGACGTTCTGCTTGAACTTTGCGACAGGATAGTGGTGCTGTGCGCCGGCCAGGTCAGCGGAATAGTGAACGGCCGCAGCGCAAGGAAGGAAGAGGTTGGATTGCTGATGACAAGGCTTAGCGGAAAGGAGAACGCAAATGAGTAAAGCAAAAAAGCACGAGCCGCTCGTTCATATAACCAAGCGCGGCACGCTGCCCCTTTGGCATAATCTTGCCATTCGCGCGATAGGCCTTGCGGCGGCGTTGGTGGTATGCGCAATCGTACTTTATGCGCTTACCGGCCTTAACCCCCTCAAAATTTACGGCGCAATGTTCAAGGGCGCTTTCGGCTCCGCCAGGCGCGTATGGACGACCATACGCGAAATCATGATGCTCCTTTGCATAGGCGTGGGCCTTGCGCCCGCGTTCAAAATGCGCTTTTGGAACATAGGCGGCGAAGGCCAGGTTTTGGTCGGCGGCGTTGCGGCCGCGGCCTGCATGATTTACCTTGCGCCCAAAATGCCGCTTGCGCCTGTGCTTTTGATAATGTTTGTGCTAAGCGCGCTTGCGGGCGCAATATGGGGGCTTATACCCGCCGTGTTCAAGGCACGCTGGAACACCAATGAAACGCTGTTCACGCTTATGATGAACTATATCGCGCTTCAGCTAACGTCCTTCTGTGTTTCAAAGTGGGAAAATCCCTACGGCTCCAACACCGTTGGCATAATCAACCCGACTACAAACGCCGGCTGGTTCCCCAGCATTTTCGGCCAGCAGTATATGCTAAACGTCATAATAGTCATGCTCATTGCCGTTGCAATGTATCTTTATCTTAAATACAGCAAGCAGGGCTTTGAAATTGCCGTTGTTGGCGAAAGCATGAACACCGCGCGCTACGCCGCAATAAACGTTAAGCGCGTAATAATCCGCACGGTCATGATATCCGGCGCAATCTGCGGCATAGCGGGCTTCATCGCCGTTGCCGGCGCAGGACACACCATTTCAACAAGCACAGCCGGCGGGCGCGGTTTCACGGCCATAATAGTCGCCTGGCTTTCCAAGTTTAATTCGTTCATAATGCTTGGCGTATCGTCGCTGCTGGTATTCCTTCAGCGCGGCGCAAGCGAAATTGCTTCCCAGTTCGACCTTAACGATTTCGTATCCGAAATGATAAAGGGCATGATACTCTTCTTTATACTGGGCAGTGAATTCTTCATCAATTTCAAGGTGCATTTCCGCACCGCGCGAAAGGAGACGGAAAATAAATGAGCCAGATCGTTTCCCTTTTTCAGGCGGCCGTATACTTCGGCACGGTAATACTTTTCGGTGCTGTGGGCGAAATATTAGCCGAAAAGAGCGGCAATCTTAACCTTGGCGTGCCGGGCATAATGTACATGGGCGGCATTGCGGGGCTTATAGCTGCGTTTTTGTATGAAAACGGCACGGCGAATCCCGTTCCGGCCGTTGCAATATTGGTAACGCTTGCGGCGGCATTCGTAATGTCCATGATAGGCGGGCTTATATATTCCGTTTTAACAATAACCCTGCGCGCCAACCAGAACGTTACCGGCCTTACGCTGACAATATTCGGCAGCGGCTTCGCCAACCTTTTCGGCGGCAATCTTAACAAAATGGCCGGCGGTGCGGGCCAGATCTCCGTTGCCTTCACCAGCGGCGTTTACCGCACCAAGATTCCCTTTTTGTCCGACAGCACGGGTGTTTTCGGCGAAATGTTCTTCTTCTACGGCTTCCTTGCCTACGTTGCCATAATAGTTGCCCTTGCGGTGAAGTGGTTCCTTAACCGCACGAGCGTGGGCCTCAACCTGAGGGCCGTTGGCGAAAACCCCGCAACGGCGGACGCTGCGGGCATAAACGTTACCAAATATAAATATGTTGCCACCTGCGTCGGCGCGGGCATATCCGGCCTTGGCGGGCTTTATTACACAATGGATTATATAAAGGGCACCTGGGCGACGGACGGCAGCATAGAAAAGCTTGGCTGGCTTGCGGTGGCGCTTGTTATATTCGCCACGTGGAAGCCAAACCGCGCAATTTGGGGCGCGTATCTTTTCGGGCTTTTGAGCTGGGTATATTATTACCTGCCCGGGCTTACCCGTTCCAGCCAGGAAATATTCAAAATGCTGCCCTATGTGGTCACGCTGCTGGTGCTTATAGTTGTGTCTCTCAGGCGCAGCAAGGAAAGCCAGCCGCCCGCATCGCTGGGCTTGGCGTATTTCAGGGAGGACAGATAGCGTAGCATGGCGCAGTTATCGACCTTTACGGGCTTTACGGCGGACGGATACCGCTTTTTGATGGAGCTGGAGTTCAATAACGAAAAGGCGTTTGTGGACGCGAACAGGCAGCGCTATTATGACGGCGTGCGTGACCCCATGCGCGCGCTTGCCATGGAGCTGAGCCAAACGGCGCTTGATATAGACCCGCTGTTCAATACAAATCTTATGGGCGTTGTGTCCCGATTGAACAGGGACACGCGCTTCAGCGCGAATAAGCTGCCCTATCGCAACCATGCGTGGCTTTGCTTTAAGCACAGGGGCGAATCAGTAGGCGAATGCTTCGGCCTTTATTTTGAAATTCAGCCCGCGGGCTACGGCTACGGCGTTGGCATATATTCCCCGAATACGGAGCTTATGGCGGCATTCCGCGCGCGCGTACAGGCCAAGCCCACGGCGTTCCTGAAGTATGCAAAGGCCGTTGAGAATGCGGGCATGCACCTTGAAGGCGATATGTTCAAGCGGGACAGATTTAAGGACGCGGACGAGAGGCTGAAGCCCTATCTCAACCGCAAAAGCCTTGGCTGGAGCTTCTTCTGCCCAAATGTTAAGCGCACGCTTGAGCCGGAGCTGAAGGATGACCTTATTGCGGCGTTCAATACAATAAAGCCGCTGTACAGGCTGCTGTGCGGCCTTGAATGAACAATAATATCACGGGCGGGGCATCTCCCGCCTTTTTTATGGGAGGATGAATATGCAGCTTGCAAAATTGCAGAACGGCAGCGATATTCGCGGCGTTGCGATACAAACCGAAGGCGGCAGGAGCGTTGACCTTACACCCGCTGCGGCGTATGCAATAGGCCGTGCCTTCGCGCGCGTGCTGAAGGCAAAGCTTAATAAAGACGATATCCGCGTGTGCATGGGGCGGGATTCCCGCCTTTCGGGCGAAATGCTCTGCGCGGCGCTGGGCGCGGGACTGAACGCGGAAGGGGCAAGCGTTTATGACGCGGGCCTTGCCACAACGCCCGCCATGTTCATGGCAACCGTTACCGAAGGCTTTATGTTCGACGGCTCCGTTATGGCCACGGCAAGCCATTTGCCCTATGAGCGCAACGGCTTCAAGTTTTTCACGGCCAAGGGCGGCTTTGAAAAGGCGGACATAAAGGAGATTTTGACCATTGCCGAAACGCTTTATGCGGACGGCGCGAATACGGCCTTCACTGCGGAAAAGATAGACTTTATGGGCGTATACGCGGCGCAGCTTGTGGGTGCGATACGCCGCGGCACAAACAAGGAGCGGCCGCTTGAAGGCATGCGCATAATAATAGACGCGGGCAACGGCGCGGGCGGCTTCTTTGAAAGGGATGTGCTCATACCCCTCGGCGCGAACACGGCGGGCAGCCTTTTTACCGAGCCGGACGGGCATTTCCCCAACCATGCGCCAAATCCCGAGGACGAGCGTGCAATGGCATACATCATAAATGGTGTCAAGCAAACCCATGCCGATTTGGGCATTATATTCGATACGGATGTTGACCGCGCGGGCGCGGTGCTCGGCGATGGGCGGGAGCTGAACCGCAACAGGCTTATTGCCATGATAGCGGCGATAGAGCTGAACGAGCACCCGGGCACCACGATAGTGACCGACTCCATCACCTCCACCGGCCTTACCGAATTCATTGCGGCGCACGGCGGCATACACCGCCGCTTTATGCGCGGCTACCGCAACGTTATAAACGAGGCCATACGCCTGAACAACGCCGGTCAGGACGCGCAGGTTGCAATGGAGACGAGCGGCCACGGCGCGCTGAAGGAAAATTATTTCCTGGATGACGGGGCGTACCTTATGGTAAAGCTTCTCATAGAGCTTTCCCGCGCAAGGGACAGGGGCGAAAGCCTTGGCGCCATGATAGCCGACCTACGCGAGCCTAAGGAAGCGCGCGAATACCGCATGGCGCTGAACACAGAGGATTTCAGGCCGTATGGAGAAAGCGTTATCGCCGCGCTTACTCAATGGGCCAAGGCGCAGGACGGCGTGAGCCTTGCGGACGACAATTTTGAGGGCGTGCGCGTGAACTTCTCCCCTGAGCGCGGCAACGGCTGGTGCCTGCTTAGAATGTCCCTGCACGAGCCGCTGATGCCGCTGAACATAGAAAGCGACGAAATAGGCGGCGTGGATAAAATAGCAAACGAACTCTACCCCGTGCTGAAGGGGTTCGATAAACTGGATACGGGGAAATTGAGAGGATAGGGTATACCAAAAGCTGTCCCCGCGTGCGGGGGATTCGAGCCGAGCGCGTCCGGTGGACGATGAAGCGAGGTTCGGAGTTGAGCGCCGCCTGTGGCGGATGAAGCGAAACGGAGAACGGGCAGGAACAGGGAGAATTACGAACGGCAGTGAGTAAG
>ENA-ORPK01002872-ORPK01002872.1-human-gut-metagenome-genome-assembly--contig:-NODE-2872-length-11314-cov-1.965450_pt1 | contig 11314 bp, 7 predicted proteins | sample MGYA00242139_ERZ509068 | MGnify/ENA primary metagenome ERZ509068 (study PRJEB26280, sample SAMEA2338687) | human gut metagenome | biome: human gut; feature: human-associated habitat; material: faeces... | reverse complement strand
TTCCAGAAAAGCGTTGCTGTCGGCGGATGTCTTATACTTGTCATCGCCTACCTGCAAGTTGTACAGGCGAATGATGTAAATCAGGACGATGAGGCATATAAACCCGCCTATGACATATTTTCGCTTTTCTAACTTATAGTCTTTTCTCACGTTTTGCAGATGATAAACTGTCCACGATGAGTATCAGCACCGTGGTGAGAGCTGCACTTGCCGCCCCCTTCAACAGTATCTCGCTGATGTCGTAGAACGAAAAGTATTCCACACTGAACACCAGTATGCAGTATACGGCAATGAGCAACGCCGAATAGCGCAGATACTGCCCGAAGCCCATCGTTGCCACCGAGGGCGAGAGCGTAACCGACTTGTCGTCCTTCAGCACAAACCGGAAGAACAGCGGGCGTTTCATCATTGCAACAACTGTACACGCCAATGCGTTCATGCCCGCAGCGTCGGAACATACGTCCACCCCCAGTCCGAGCAGGAACGCAAGTGTAAGCAGCGTGCATTGTCCCACATCGAGGGGCAGCGTGATGATGAAATACACGAATATGAACGGCACTGCCACACCGAACAGCACGATATGATTGCATATCAGCACCTGTATCAGCAGCAGCGTGATGAAAAGTGCGCCTATCGATATAATCCTGCGGTTCATTTATCTTTCATTTTTGTCTACCCCGGCGCAGCTCACTTCAGGTCATAGTTGGCAAGCGTGTCCAACTCCGCTCTCTGCACATCCTTAATGACACGGACAGCCGAGAGGTTGGCAAAATCGGAAGCAAGACGCACCTTAAGCGTGAAATAGTTGTCATCGTCGCCACGCACAACACCCATGACTGTGCCGACATGGATGCCGGCAGGGAATGTCGTGGAATACCCGCTTGTCACCACTGTATCGCCAGTGTGGTATCTGGCATGCCGAGGCACTTCCTCCATATACGCAATCTTGCGGTCATTGCATTTCCAAGAGAGCGTACCCACGTATGGCGTGCCTTTCAGTTTGACCGAGAAGTGCTGCGCTTCGTTGAGGAGCGACACTATACGCGCCGTATGCCTTCCGCTTACATTGACCACCCCGACTACACCGTTGTGGTCCACCACCCCCATTCCAGGGCGGACACCGTCCTCGAAACCCTTGGAAATAGTTATGTAATTGCGCGGGCGGTGGCAGGTGCTTGATATGACCGGCGCGAGTATGTAGGAAAAGCGGGTTTGAGGCATAGCCTCGTCCCGTCCCATAGAGTCACACACTATTGCCCGGTAATAATTCAACTGCTCACGCAAATTAAGCACCTCCGCCTCGAGTTGCGCCGTGCGCTCCTCAAGCGAGGCGTTGACGCTGCTGAGGTTGAAATAGCCGGTGACGCTCGATGTCGCCCCGTTCAACGTGGCGGTGACAGCGTTAGCGGAGGTCATGTACCCCGACAGCCTGTATGCAGAGCCGCTGACTATCAGGACACAGCTTACCAGCACATAGAATATGAAGACAAACCATGCCCTGTACTTAATCAGGAAATTAAGCAGGTTGCGCACTTTACGTAGACTTTAGATGTACCGCTCGCGGCACGTTGTTACCGTATCAGGAACGAGAAGCGGTGTATGTTCTTCAAGGCAACGCCCGTACCCTTTGCCACAGCGTGCAGCGGGTCGTCTGCCACCTTGAACTCGATGCCGATCTTGTCGGTAAAGCGTTTTGCGAGGCCTCGCAGCAACGCGCCGCCACCGGCGAGGTAAATGCCGTTGTGCACAATGTCTGCATAAAGCTCCGGAGGGGTCTGTGACAGTGCCTCGAGCACAGCATTTTCCATCTTGCTGATGGTATTCTCGATGCACTTCGAGATTTCGTCGTATGTCACCACTACGTCCATCGGCAGACCGGTTATGCGGTTTGGGCCGATGACAGTGTACGGTTCTGGCGGATTGTCCAGTTCGGGGGGAGCCGAGCCGACTTGTATCTTGATGAGTTCTGCCGTGGTAGTGCCTACCTTGACGTTGTGCACACGCCCCATATACTCCTTGATATCTTCTGAAAGGTCGTTTCCGGCGAGGCGAATGCTCTTGTTGCAGACTATTCCTCCGAGGGATATTACGGCGATTTCGGTGCTTCCGCCGCCTATGTCAACAATCATGTTGCCTTCGGGAGCCTCTACATCGATACCGATACCGATGGCAGCAGCCATCGGCTCGAAAATCAAATAAACGTCGCGCCCGCCGGCATGCTCGGCAGAGTCGCGCACGGCACGCAGTTCCACTTCGGTACTGCCCGAAGGAACACCAATCACCATGCGGAGTGACGGAGAGAAAAGACGGTTACGGTTGTTCACCATCTTGATAAGTCCGCGTATCATCTGCTCGCAGGCATAGAAGTCGGCAATCACACCATCGCGCAACGGACGGATGGTACGTATGTTTTCGTGGGTCTTTTCGTGCATCATCTTTGCCTTGTCACCCACGGCAATCATCTTATCGGTACGACGGTCCAAAGCCACCACCGAAGGCTCATCCACCACAATCTTGCCATTCGTGGTGATGATGGTATTGGCTGTGCCAAGGTCCATCGCTATTTCTTGTGTAAAGGAGAATAATCCCATCTATTGATTTACTATTAAATGATTTACTATTTACTATTTGGCAGATCTGCTATCTGACGACCCCCACCTACAATGACGCCTCCCGGCAAATAGTAAATAGTAAATCGTCAAATAGTAAATGACCTTAGTGTTTAAAGTGACGGAACCCAGTAGTTACCATGGCAATGCCATGCTCGTTGCAATATTCAAACGAGAGTTCATCCTTGATGCTTCCACCCGGCTGGATGACGGCTGTTACGCCTTCATTGCCGGCAATTTCCACGCAGTCGGGGAAGGGGAAGAATGCGTCACTTGCCATTACAGCGCCATTCAAGTCGAAACCGAAGTTCTTGGCTTTCTCGATAGCCTGCTTCAAAGCATCCACACGGCTGGTCTGGCCTACACCGCTTGCCAACAACTGCTTTCCTTTTGCCAGCACAATGGCATTCGACTTACTGTTCTTCACAATCTTGTTTGCAAAGAGCATGTCCTCAATTTCCTGTGCCGTGGGAGCCTTCGTAGTTACAGTCTTCAATTCTTCAGGAGTTTCCACCTTAAGGTCGCGGTCCTGAACCAATACGCCATTCAGCAAAGAACGGAACTGCTTCTTAGGCAGAGCTGCCGGCTTGCGGACCAGGATAATACGGTTCTTCTTCTGACCGAGGATTTCCAACGCATCCACATCATAATCGGGAGCGATAATCACCTCAAAGAAAATTTTATTGATTTCTTCGGCAGCAGCCTTGTCAATCACGGCATTTGTGATGAGCACACCACCAAAAGCGGATACCGGGTCACCGGCAAGCGCATCGTTCCATGCTTCGAGCACAGTGGGACGTGAAGCCAGTCCACAAGCATTGTTATGTTTCAGGATAGCGAAAGTCGTATCCTTGAATTCGTCAATCAAGTCAACGGCAGCATTGATGTCGAGCAGGTTGTTATAAGAGATTTCCTTACCGTGAATCTGGTCGAACATAGCATCAATATTGCCATAGAAATAACCTTTCTGATGCGGATTCTCGCCATAGCGTAAAGTCTTCTGGCTGTTGGCAGAACAACGGAAAGCGGAACCTTCCTCGCCATCGAAATAGTTGAAGATGGCAGAATCATAGTGTGAAGACACTCCGAAAGCCTCTTTGGCAAACCAACGGCGTTCTTCGATGGTAGTAGTGGCTCCGTGTTCCATCAGCATGTCGCGGAACGGCTGATATTGTGCTTGCGAAGCGATGATAACCACGTCGTTGTAGTTCTTGGCTGCGGCACGAATCAGGGAGATACCGCCTATGTCAATCTTTTCGATGATGGCAGGTTCTTCGGCACCACTGGCAACGGTAGCCTCAAACGGATAGAGGTCAACGATGACGAGGTCTATTTCGGGGATTTCATATTTTTCAATCTGTTGCATGTCTTGCTCCAATCCGCGGCGGCAAAGGATACCTCCAAAAACCTTTGGATGCAAAGTCTTCACGCGTCCACCCAGGATGGAAGGGTATGTAGTGAGGTCTTCCACTGCCTTGCAGGGATAACCCAGGGATTCTATAAACTGACGGGTTCCACCGGTTGAGAGGAACTCTACACCTTCTTCATGCAGTTTGGTAATGATTTCGTCCAAACCTTCCTTATGGTAAACAGATACCAGAGCTGTTTTGATTCTTTTTGTTTCAGACATGGATTTGCGTATTAAAGTATGCGTATATTAGTATTTGATGCGCAAAGTTACAAATTTTGTTTATTCATACATACATTCATACACAATAAATTAGGTATAATTAAAAAAGGCGGCATCTGTTTCCAGTCTGCCGCCTTTTTTTAAGGGTTATTTTGTTGGTTTACCAAATAGATACACGTTTTTCTACCGGCAAGAACATCGGGTCTTTTTCTGTCACGTTGAATGCCTCATACCAAGCACCGATTTGCGGCAATGCACCGTTTACGCGCCATTCGCCCAATGAGTGCACATCACTCTTCGTGCGGTTCAGTACTTCTTCGGGACGGATATCATTGGCCCATACACCTGCGTATGCCAGGAAGAAACGTTGTTCGGGAGTAAGACCGTCCAGCACCGGCAGCGGATTGGCAGCCGTAGCTTTCTTGAATGCCTGATAAGAAACCTGCAGACCACCGTGGTCGGCAATATTCTCACCCAATGTCATGCGTCCGTTGGCATATACGCCCGGAGCAACCTCGATGCTATCAAAGAAGTTTACCATCACCTGGGCACGCTCGTCAAAGTTCTTGGCGTCTTCAGCGGTCCACCAGTCTTTCAGGTTACCGTCCTTGTCGTACTGGCGACCCTGGTCGTCGAATCCGTGAGTCATTTCATGACCGATTACCACACCGATGGCACCGTAGTTGAAGGCGTCATCCGCATTCATATCGAAGAAAGGATATTGCAGGATGCCGGCGGGGAAACAGATTTCGTTCGTAGTCGGGTTATAGTAAGCGTTGACGGTCTGCGGAGTCATCAGCCATTCGTCCTTATCCACCGGCTTGCCGGCCTTGGCTATCATTTCGGCATGGCTCCACTCGTTGGCACGTTCCATGTTTGCCCAGTAAGAGTCGTTTTTGATTTCCAGTGTGGAGTAGTCTTTCCAAGTGTCGGGATAACCAATCTTCACATGGAAGGTAGCCAGTTTCTCCAGAGCTTTCACCTTAGTGGAATCACCCATCCAGGCAAGGTTCTGGATACGTTCGCCCAGGCTTTCCTGCAAGTTCTTCACCAAAGTCACCATACGCTCCTTGGCAGCAGCAGGGAAATATTTCTCCACGTACATCTGACCTACAGCTTCGCCCAGCGCGCTGCTTACAGTGCTTACCGCTCTCTTCCAGCGGGGCTGCATCTCTTGTGTACCGCTCATGGTGCGGCTGTAGAAGTCGAAGTTCTGTTCTGCCATAGCATCGTTCAGCAAGCTTGCGGCAGAATCAATCAATTTCCATTGCAGATAAAGGCTCTGCTGTTCAATGGGCAGCGTATCCAGAATATCAGCAGCAGCTTTCAGCGAAGCGGGCTGGCCTACGATGATTTCCTTCACATCCTTCAAGTCCATGGCAGACAAATAAGCATCCCAATCGAAAGTAGGATAATTCTTCTTCAACTCTTCCATGCTCATCTTGTTATAATTGGCATGCGGGTCACGCAACTCCGTACGAGAGCGGAAAGCCTTGGCAAGACGTGTTTCCACATCCATCACCACCTCCATACCTTTCTTGGCAGTAGCCTCGTCGAAACCAGCCAACTGGTACATCTTCTGTACATGTGTACGGAAAGCATCACGAATTTTGGCAGTAGCCCCATCATTTTCCAGATAGTATTCACGTTCGCCCATGCTCAGTCCGGTCTGATAGGTCTGTACGGCATTCATGCTACTGTTCATTTCGTCAGCGCCAACATACAGCACGTTGTAGGCGATGATGCCCTTCTTCTGCATATCGCCCAGCAAGGCATAAAGCTCCTTCTTGTCCTTCAAAGCAGCCAGCTGGTCGAGTTCAGCCTTGATGGGGGCTACACCGTCCTTGTTCAGCTTCACGCTGTCCATTACGATTTTGTACAAGTCACCGATTTTTTGTGCCACGCTGCCGGCTTCGTGCTGGGTGGCGGCAAGTTCTTCAATAAGTCCTTGAATCTGCTTGCGGTTGTTTTCTGCAAGGATAGTAAAAGAACCGTACTGTGAGTATTCAGCAGGAATCGGATTGTTCTTCATCCAACCGCCACATGCGTATTGGTAAAAGTCAGTTCCGGGTAGAGCCGTTGTGTCAAGATTGGCGAGCTGGATGCCTGCTGTAAGTTCAGCCTGCTGCTTGCCGGTGTTGCAGGATGCCGTCATCAGACAGAATGCTGCAATGGGTAACAAATGATTTGCTTTCATAAACATATAAAATATAATTGTTAGTGATTCTCCAACTCTACAGTAGCCGCGTCCCACTCTTCCATCACGCGGTCAAGCTGCTCTTTCAGTTTTTGGTGCTGCTCATAAAGCGACATGTCCGAAGCACCTTCCGGTGTAGCCATCCTGGCCTCAAGAATGGCAATGGCAGCCTCCGTCTGCTCTATCTCCGCTTCACAATCGGCAACGCGACGTTCCAGTTTCTTGAGCTTCTTATTAAGCTCCTTCTGCTCCTCATAAGAGAGTTTGGCTGCCGAGGGTTGAACCGGTTCTGCACCAGCATTTCCCGGTGCCGCCTTACCGGCAGTGGGCGAAGCGGAAAGTGAAGGGGATTTCTGTAACTCATTCAGGCTCTCTATCTGCTTCTTTTGCAGGAAATCATAAATTCCTCCCAGATGTTCCTTCACCAGTCCGCCACCAAACTCGTACACTTTAGTCGCAAGTCCGTCCAGAAAATCACGGTCATGGCTGACTATTATCACCGTTCCGTCAAAATCGCGGATAGCCTCCTTCAACACATCTTTGGAACGCATGTCAAGATGATTCGTAGGTTCGTCGAGAATCAGGAAATTCACCGGCTCCAACAACAGTTTTATCATGGCAAGCCGGGTACGCTCTCCACCGCTGAGCACCTTCACCTTTTTATCCGAAGCCTCACCGCCGAACATGAAAGCACCCAGAATATCACGGATTTTGAGGCGGATATCCCCTACAGCCACGCGGTCAATCGTATCGAATACAGTCAGGCTCTCATCCAAAAGCTGTGCCTGGTTCTGGGCAAAATATCCAATCTGCACATTATGTCCCAGTGTAAGCTTACCGGTATAATCCGTAATCTCACCCATAATACACTTTACAAGCGTAGACTTACCTTCGCCGTTCTTACCGACAAAAGCAACCTTCTCTCCTCGGTTGATAGTCAAATTCACATCGTGGAAAACAACGTGCTCACCGTAGGATTTCTCCATATCCTCGCAGATAACGGGATAATTACCGCTACGGCTACTGCAAACAAACTTCAGGCGCAAAGAGGAGTTGTCTTCCTCATCCACTTCGATGCGCTCTATCTTTTCGAGCTGCTTGATGCGGCTCTGCACTTGCACAGCCTTGGTAGCCTTGTATCGGAAGCGTTCGATGAAGTCTTCCGTATCTTGTATCTGCTTCTGCTGATTTTCGTAAGCACGCAGTTGCTGCTCCCGGCGCTCCTTGCGAAGCACCACGAATTCATCGTATTTCACTTTGTAGTCGTAGATACGTCCACAAGTTATTTCGATGGTACGCGTAGTGACATTGTTCAGGAAGGCGCGGTCGTGGCTGACAAGCACCACCGCATTGGCACGGGTGGAAAGGAAGTTCTCCAACCACTGGATACTCTCGATGTCAAGGTGATTCGTAGGCTCATCGAGCAGCAGCACATCCGGACGGCGAAGCAACAGCTTGGCAAGTTCTATACGCATGCGCCAACCACCGGAAAACTCGCTTGTAGAGCGGTCGAAGTCCTCACGGCTGAAGCCCAGTCCTTGGAGCGTGCGCTCTATCTCGGCACGGTAGTTGGTGCCGCCCATCATCAGAAAACGTTCGTTTTCGTGGGTGAAGCGGTCAATCAGTTTCTGGTAATCCTCGCTGTCATAGTCGGTACGTTCGGCGAGTTGCCGGTTCATACGTTCGATGTCCGCCTGCATCTCAAAGATATGCTCGAAGGCAAGTTCAGCCTCCTGCATTACGGTGCGCTCGTCACTGAGTATCATCACCTGAGGCAAATACCCGATAGTACATTCGCGGGGAACGGCAACAACGCCGGCAGTGGGCTGCTGAATGCCAGCCAATATCTTGAGCATGGTGGACTTACCGGCACCATTCTTGCCGACAAGAGCTATACGGTCTTTCTTATTGATAACATAAGAGACGTCTTCGAACAGAGGAGTGGCATTAAATTCTACCTTCAGTCCTTCTACAGATATCATAGTGTCAATGAATTTATCGTTCAAGACTGCAAAGGTAGCGATTTTCAACGTTATACAATATCATACGCTCACATAATTACATCAAATATCCAAGAAAGAGAACACTACTCCCGCATTTCCTGCGGAAGGACAATGGCAAAGCGGCTCCCCTTGCCAGGAGTCGAGGTCACTTCTATTTTTCCATGAAACCGTTCGACGATGGTCCTGCAAATGGCCAATCCCAATCCCGTGCCCTGCACAAAAGCATCTCCCTTATAGAAACGTTCAAAGATATGTGTTACCACTTCTTCCGACATGCCAGTTCCCGTATCTTCCACAAAGACTTCCAATGTAGCAAAGTCCTTCAGCCTATACCCTATGGTTATGCGTCCTTCAGCAGTGAACTTCACCGCATTATTGATAAGATTGTTGACAACTTGTCCCAAACGCGTAGGATCTGTATAGATAACTGCCGCCCGGTCCGGAAGGTCTAGCAGTAGCTCCACTCCTTTCCGAAGATTCATCTTCTGTGCACTGTAAATGCTTTCCAATATGCCATTTAAAGAAACCTTCTCAAAATGGAATTCCATCGTGTTCGATTCTATCTTGGACAAATCCAGAATATCTGAAATCAACACCATTAACAACTGGCTGTTCTTTTCAATCAAAGACGTAAATTCCATAATCTCCTGCCGCGACAAGTCGGCATCCCCACAAGCCAGTAGTGTAGAGAAGCCCACAATGGCATTTAGCGGCGTACGTATCTCGTGGCTCATATTAGCAAGAAATACGCTCTTCAACTCATCGCTACGTTGCGCTTTCTGCAAAGCCTCGTTCAATTTATTCTCCGTATCCTTGTATTTCTGCGTACTCATGCAAATTCCGACGATACGGAACGGCAAATCCGTCAATTGCCCCACATAGGTAGATTGCGCCTCAAACCACTCCCACTTGCCGTCTCCCCTCCGTAGACGGTATTCCACTGGGCGTTCGTACAAATTGCCATGCAACTGTAAAGCCAAAGCATCAAACACTCCCTTCCGGTCGTCCGGATGAATCAGAAATGCGAATTCCTCAGGCGTCAGCGTATAGTCACGCGTAGGAATCCCCAAATATTCAAAATAACGCGGTTCTATAATCATCAGATTATGTTCCATGTCGAAAGACCATTGAAATATCTGGGTGCGGCTCAGCGCAATATTCAGCAAATGCTTCTGTGTCCGTTCTTCCAACACATTCCTGAAATAGAGTACAATCCTCACCAATTGTCCATCTTCATGAATTCCCACCATAGCACCTTGTATCAGAAAACTGATACCACTCTTCAATTCACGTATAAAGCAATTGGTATCTAAGGGAATAATCCGCACATCCCTCTCCCGAAGTTGCAGCAAAAGGTCTTCTAACACATTCTTTTTATCACATACCACTTCCAATAAGTCAGTGATACGCCGCCCTATCACATGCTCATTCAATTGGAGCTCATTCATCACCTGCTGATTCAGACGCCAGATACAATCTTCCAAATCAATCATAATAATGCTGACGGGCCATGAGTTGAACAACTGCTCGGAGATGGCATTTATTATACGTACTTCTTGAGGAACATTCGGATTCATCAGAATTGTTTTATCATACAAGGAGCAAAGTTCGGGCTAAAATGCTTATGCCACAAACAAACCCTTATAAATCAATATTCCGTTTTAGCATGTATATATTCTATTATTCACAACTTTACCTTATTTAACAGAGACAAGTTGGGTGTAATATTGATTTTAACTGTTATCTCTGTCATTTATACATTATTATCCCCCATTTTTGTGTCTTAAAACCTCCAACATGAATATATCCGAATTCAATATAAATGCCGAGTTCATTGCCTGCAATCATATCACAACCAATGAACTGAATCCGCTAGTGGAAAAGCCATACCACACCAAGGCCAGTATCTTCGCCCTATGCACCAAAGGAGTTCTGAAAACCATCATAAACCATACTCCCTTCAGGGTTGAAGCTAACACCCTCCTAGTTATTCCTCCCGAGACCTTCGTACAATTGCTACACACGTCAGAGGATACTGAAATATATGTCGCCATGTTTTCCCAGCAACTTATCCAAAGTGCAGGGGCCGGCAAGGTCATGATGGATAAGTTTCACATTATAGGCAAACACTATATTTTTCCTCTATCGAAAACGGACTTCCAGCTTTATGCCGAGTTCATGACCTATTTGTCACACCTCTACCAAAGAACAGAAAGCCCCTCAAGTCTAGTTTCATTGCAAACTCTACTGACCTATCTGTTACAAGGCATATCCGAACTATGTCCGGAGCACCCTAGGATAAAAGAGACTCCGGGTAGCAGACATTTCAACCAATACCGCATTTTTATCCGATTGGTACACACAGACTATGTCCGGGAGCATCAAGTGTCCTATTATGCATTGAAAATGAATATGAGGCCGGCAGCTCTTTGCCGCCTTGTCAAAAAGGAATCAGGACATACAGCCATGGAAATCATCAACAATACTATCATCATGGATGCCAAAGCACAACTTTGTGCCGACAACACTCCGATAAAGGATATAGCCGTGAGCCTAGGTTTTAATAACGCGGCCTTCTTCAACAAATTCTTTAAACGTCATACGGGAATGCCTCCTCAGAAGTTCCGCACATCCTCAAAACAATAAGATTCACTCAAAACACAAAATGCGGATATTCTGCCATGAGAATACCCGCATTCCTCAATAAGAGAAGTCCGTCATCAGCCTACCTTCTTAGCGATAAAGAACACATAACCGTAAAATTCCTTATACTTGCCGTACAGTTCATCCTCAATCATTTGGAGTGAACTGAACTCTTCGGCAATTTTATTACCGGCATATTTCTTACGGAAAATCTCCTGGGCCGCAACCTTTG
>ENA-ORPK01002869-ORPK01002869.1-human-gut-metagenome-genome-assembly--contig:-NODE-2869-length-11327-cov-4.976668_pt1 | contig 11327 bp, 8 predicted proteins | sample MGYA00242139_ERZ509068 | MGnify/ENA primary metagenome ERZ509068 (study PRJEB26280, sample SAMEA2338687) | human gut metagenome | biome: human gut; feature: human-associated habitat; material: faeces... | reverse complement strand
GTATGTTAGACCGCAGGGATTAGAGATCACGAGTGACTTGCATACCACTTTCGGGCATCTCCCCGTTTCGTCATCCTGAGCGGCGAGAAACGTCGTATGAGAGATAACGAATGCCAGAACAGCTGCGACCTGAGTCGAAGGATCGCAGCGCAGCCGCTGCCACAACCCTGAACCCGCTGCCTTGAACCAATTCCAAGCGTCTATCGCTTTTCACATAGTCCCAATTCATTATTTCAATATAGGAGGTATTCATGGAGAACTGGGAAAAAGTTTTAGAAGAATTATTCACCGGTGTCATGGGCATGTCCGACCCCACGGTCTGGGTCATGTTTGCCATCGGCGCAGTCCTGATCTGGCTCGGCGTAAAGAAGGACTATGAGCCTATGCTGCTCTTCCCGATGGGGGTGGGCTGTATCCTTGCCAATATCCCCGGGCACTTTGCGGTCATCCCGACGGATGGAGGAGAACCGGGATTTCTGTCTGTCCTCTATCAGGCGGGCATCGCCAATGAGCTTTTCCCGGTGCTGATCTTTATCGCGGTCGGTGCGATGTGTGAATTTGATGCGCTGATCCGTGCGCCGTACGTCATGCTCTTTGCCGCAGCGGCTCATTTCGGTATTTTCGCAGCGACTATGCTGGCGTCTGTCGTCGGATTTCCTTTCAACGAAGCGGCATCCATTGGCATCATCGGGGCAGCGGATGGTCCGACCACCATTTTCGTCGCGCAGAAATTTGCGACGAACCTTCTCGCGCCCCTGACCGTGACGGCTTTCTGCTATATGTCACTTGTCCCGATCATCCAGCCTCCGATCGTGAAGCTCTTGACGACGAAGCATGAGCGCAGGATCCATATGGCGTACCGCGAAGAGAAACCGATATCCTGGACAGTCAAGTTCCTTTTCCCATTCATGGTCGTCCTCTTTGCAGGGATCCTTGCACCGATCTCCGTGCCGCTCATCGGTGCGCTGATGTTCGGCAATATGCTGAAGGTCTCCGGCGTCTGCGACTCACTCTCTGACACCGCGCAGAATGAGCTCTCGAATCTCGTGACCCTTTTCCTCGGCATCACGGTCGGTGCGACCATGACGGCTGAGAATATCCTCACGCTGGATGTTTTGAAGATCCTGGCACTGGGGGCTGTGGCTTTCGTCTTTGATACGGTCGGCGGCGTCCTCTTCGCAAAGGTCGTGAACCTTTTCCTCAAGAAGAAGATCAATCCGATGATCGGGGCATGCGGCATTTCCGCGTTCCCGATGTCCGGGCGTGTCATCGCGAAGATGGCGCTCAAAGAGGACCCGACCAATTACATCATCCAGCACGCGATGGGCGTCAATGTGGCAGGCCAGGTGGCATCCGTCGTGGCCGGCGGTCTCGTCCTCGCGCTGATTCCTGTCCTTTCATAAGGAGGCACTATGACAAGTATCGAATCTTCCATCATGCTGACAGTCATCGCATATCCCATGGTTTTCGTGGTCATGGCGGTCTTCGCGGCGCTGACATACTATCTGAATAAGCTCTTTCCGGGGGACTAGTGGCTGGTGACTGGTGACTGGTGACTCTCTCGTATCGTCATTTCGAGCGAAGCGAGAAATCTTTCTTGCAGACCGCTAAACGAAGGATGTGTGAAAGCAGAAATACGTAGCACCAAGGCGTCGTTTCCGTACCGGTGCTTATGTGATACTGACCGCAGTGCAAGAAAGATCCCTCGGCTACGCTCGGGATGACGATAGCGCGAAACACTATCAAAATTCCGCGGCGCTTCCTCATTTTATGCGCCGCCCCACCATTTCGCATTTCTAATTTCTAATTTCTCATTCAATCAAGGGGCGAGCCGCCCCAGAGGCTAACCCTGAACCCTGAACCTGACAACCTAAAAAGGAGTGGATGACTTATTTCTTCAGAGATAGAATGGATCGGCCTTTGGCTTCTCGTCATCTTGGTCGTTTCCTTTATCAATTACAACAATACGATGGTGAACTTTTCCTTCGCGCGCATGCGGAAAAAATACATCGAAGACAATGACGAGCAGGATCCTGCGCTCATCGAAAAGGTGGCGCCTTTCTACCGGCGCACCTCGCAGATCATCGGCGGCACGCAGGTCTCCTTCGTGCTGTGCAGTGCCATGCTGGGGATCTCTCTCCTGATGCTGGTAAGCCATGCTCTCGTCCTTCTGGAATCGCTTCTGGGCGGGGCGCTCTGGGCCGAATGGAAATGGGGCGTGTACATCCTCATCGCGCTCCTTGTCATGGGGCTTCTTCTGGTGTACTGGGTGGGGACGATCCTTCTTCCCGGGGCGCATGCACTGGTCGATCCGCTGCCCATCCTCGCTTCGCACACATGGGTCATCCGCCTGAACCGACACCTGTACCGGCTCTTTGTCGCGGCAGGACTTTTTGTGACGCATCGCATCTTCCGCTTGCGGGGGATCCCCTTCCGCAATGAAGTCAATTTCACCTACACCGAGGACGAGATCCGATGCATCGTCGAAGAGAGCCACCGAAGCGGCCGCCTGAATGCCCTCGAAAATACGCTCATCAAGAATTCATTCGATTTCTTTGACCTCATGGCGCGCGATGTCATGATCCCCAGAAATGAGATCGTCGTCTTCCACTTTGACGAGGATCTGTCCGAAGCGATGCGGCGCGTGCTGCCCAAAAGCCATCACACCTGCTATCCGGTCTGCATCGAAGACAGAGACCAGATCATCGGCTTTATCCATGTGAAAGACCTTCTGCATGGCTGTCTCTCGGGCCAGCTGTCTTTGAAGAAGATCAATCGTGAGATCCTGACCGTGCCGGAAGTCATGCCCGCGCCGGCGCTGCTCCAGCTCATGAAGAACCGACGCATCTACCTCGCCGTCGTCGTAGATGAGTACGGCGGCACCTCCGGCCTTGTCACACTGAATGACCTCGTCGAAGAGCTCATCGGTGAGATCCCGCAGCCTGCGGAGAATGTCCCCTATGAGATCGTCCGTCAAAAGGACGGGACGTATGAATTTGACGGCACCGTCATTCTCGAAGATGTATCAGACCGGCTGGAGATCGATCTTGCAGGAGAAAATAAAAGCGCGACCATCGCCGGCTTCGTCTTTTCCAATCTGGAGCGTATCCCGAAGGTGGGCGACTACGTCGACTTCTCCGGCTGGCGCTTCACCGTTCTTCGCCTCTCCGGCTTCCGTATCGTCCGTGTGAAAGCGGAGAAGTTGACTGGGAACTAGTGACTAGTGACTAGTGACTGGTGACTGGTAGCTAGGGATGAGCAGCTTTCTCTCCTTGTCATTTCGAGCGAAGCGAGAAATCTTTGTCATTCGCGGTCAAACGAATGATGTCAGAAAAGCGTAAACGGGAAACCTGCTCTCCGCAGACATTCGGGCATCGCCTCTACAAAAAAAATCGGCGCGAAGCGCCGCACCACAACCCTGAAGTTTGAATGCTGGGATGAGTGGCTAGGGATTAGGGATTGGGAATTAGGGGTGACTGGGATTCTCCGGCATCGTCATCCCGAGCGCAGCCGAGGGATCTTTACTGCATTGCGGGAATCAGTGTGTATGCGCCGAGGGAAAACGATGTCCTGGTGCTGCCTCATATCAGGCGATGAACGTTCTGCAATAAAGATTGAGGGCTACGCTCGAAATGACGATGCGCGCGAAGCGCTATCAAAACTTCACGGCGCTTCTATATTTTTATGCGCCGCACCACCATTCCTAATTCCTCATTTGAGCAAAGCTTTCATCCCCGATCACGGGACAACACGTCCCGTGGGCTTCCCCCGAACCCTGAACCCTGAACCCCGAACCATCACACGCATCTATTATGTAAAGGAACACCCGACCATGCCAACACCCCAAATCAGAAATTTAGAAGGGATCGTCCTGCGTGCGTCCAAAGGCGGCGAAGGCGGGCGGAGCCTTTCACTCTTTACCCGCGAGATGGGACTCATCCATCTGACGCTGCCGCGCGCCGTGATAAACCGATGCGGGACAGGCATCCTCCTCTCCTTTGCCTGCGTCCGCCTTTCGGCAGCGATCTATCCCGAGTATGGTGTCATCAGTCAGTATGAGGGCCGCCTTCTTTTCGACATGATGAAGCTTTCCTACGAAGACATGACCTGCTGGTACTATGTGATCGAGCTGGTGCTTGCCCTCTATCCCGTGGGGCAGAAGGAGGATGAAGCCTATGACGTCCTCATGGCCGCTGCCCGCACAGCGGAAGAGAGAAATCCTCGCGTCATCGCCTTCATTGCCTCCATCAAGCTACTGGCCGCGGCGGGTTATGATCCTACGGAAGCCATAGAAGACCCGGCAGCACTTTCCGAAGGAGCGAGAGGCCTCCTTTGCCGCTTTCGCGGCTACCGCTGGGGAAGCCCCTTCGAAGGCTCGATCTCAAGAGCCCTTTTCACGGAGTGTGCCCGCTACCTCGACCACTTCCTTTTGTCTGTCTGCGATACGGAGATGAAGACGGCAGGGGCGTTCTTGTGAAACTTGATTTTCATGAGAGATAGGTGGATACCTGATTTTAGCAAATTTCACAAGCCTAGCGATGAAGATTCTGCAAACGAAGATGCTCTTTTCGTGTGCGGGATTTTTTTTATGGGTATAAAAAATGGGGGATTATTTATGGAAGAAATCAAGAAGAAATCCATGGGAGATCTGCACACGGCAGTGCGCCGGATCAGGGCAAAGACGCCATCGTCGCTGCCGCAGCCGTCGTCATGGGCCTGCAGACCCTATCCAGCCGCGTGAACAATCCGCAGAATACCTTCGTCCTTACCGTCGGTATGATGAATGGCGGCACCCAGAGCAACATCATCGCTGATGAAGTCGAGCTCGTCGGCACCACCCGTGCTTTCGACAAAGCCTTCCTCAATGGGGAAGGTTACGATACGAGGATGCCGCTATCCCCGCATCGTCAAAGCGAATACAGGATACGTGGAGAAAAAGAATAACGACGGACAAAGCCTTCCCCGCGTGGGGAAGGTGGCGAGCGAAGCGAGCCGGATAGGGTACTAGCGGTATGAAAGAGAGTGGGAAAGATCGTCACAAGTGCGTCGTTTACGAGAGCACCCTATCCACCGCTGGCGCGGTCCCCCTTCCCCAATGGGGAAGGCTGCGAAACGAGAATACCGCTTTCCCCGTATCGTCATTTCGAGCAAAGCGAGAAATCCTCCTTGCACAACGATCAAGCAACGAGCGTAAGATGAGGAACAGCACCTAGCCGTTTTTCTCTTTCCCTCATACGTGCAGTACACCGCCAGGGCGTAAAGATCCCTCGACTACGCTCGGGATGACGATACGAGAAAACGGGCGATCTCACATTCATTTCCATCCCGCTGCGGGAGACAACCTCCGCCCCTTCGGTCACTTCAACAAAAAAATACCGCCAAGTTTCCTTGACGGTATCTGATCTCTATCCCCACCATGTCGTTAAAGCCGGATTTTGAGTCTGCGTATTTGCAGGTGGGTGCTCTCATGTGAATTTCATCTGTCCCCGTGAAGGGCATAGATTCCATCCGCAGTTCTGACCTCCCTTAATAAAGGTATCGGTTCAAAATATGAAGCCGCACGTGCACAGCAGGGTTGTTACATGTAGTATAGCAAATTTGCATGAGATTTACAAGAAATTTATGAGACATAGCAGGGATCCGGAGCGATCGGTGACGGATCACCGCCTGCCCCTTCATTCCCATGTTTCACTTATTCTCCTTTGGAGCTCTTGAAGGCTTCTCTTTTGCCGATGACGGTCACGCCATTCATGTACGGTACGAGGACATCCGGGACGCGGATGGTACCATCAGCCTGCTGGTAGTTTTCCATGATAGCAGCGACAGTACGGCCGACAGCGAGGCCGGAGCCATTCAGCGTATGGACGAATTCCGGTTTCGCGCCCGGCGTTCTGCGGAAGCGGATATTCGCGCGGCGTGCCTGGAAATCGAGGCAGTTCGAGCAGGAGGAGATCTCTCTGTACTTATTCTGTGCCGGCATCCAGACTTCGATATCATAGGTCTTCGCAGAGGAGAAGCCGATATCACCGCTGCAGAGGCAGACGACATGGTACGGGATCTCGAGCAGCTGGAGGATCTTTTCCGCTTCTGCCGTCAGAGATTCCAGCTCATCCCAGCTGTCTTCCGGCTTGCAGTACTTCACCATTTCTACCTTATGGAACTGGTGCTGACGGATAAGGCCGCGAGTATCCTTACCTGCGGAGCCTGCTTCTTTACGGAAGCACGGAGTGAGCGCAGTCAGATGGACTGGCAGCAGCGCACCGTCGATGATCTCGTTGGAGAAATAATTCGTCAGCGGCACTTCCGCAGTAGGCGTCATATACATGCTTTCACCTTCGACTTTGTACATGTCATCCGCGAATTTCGGCAGCTGGCCGGTGCCCTGCATGGACTTGCCATTGATGATGTAGGGCGGGATGACTTCGGTGTAGTCATTCTGCTGTGTATGTACGTCGAGCATGAAATTATATACCGCTCTTTCGAGACGGGCTGCCTGCGAGAGGTAGAAATAGAAACGCGCACCGGAGACTTTCCCCGCTCTTTCTGCATCCAGGATGCCGAGGGTATCGCCGAGCTCATAGTGAGCCTTGATCGGGAAATCAAAGGTCGGGATCTCGCCCCATTTGCGAACTTCCGGATTTTCGCTGTCATCCTTGCCGACCGGGACAGACTTATCGCACATATTCGGGATATGGAGAAGCAGTTCATTCAGCTTCGCTTCGACTTCACCGAGTTCCTTATCAATGGCAGATATCTTCTGTCCGACTTCTCTCATGCGAGCGATAGCATCTGCCGCATCTTCGCCATTCTTCTTCGCCATCGCAATCTTCTTGGATTCTGCATTCTTTTCGCTCTTCAGCGCTTCGGTGTCGCGCAGGAGTTCTCTTCTCTTGCCATCGAGTGCGAGGACTTCGTCCAGATCGAATGGATTGTGACGGTTGACGAGGTTCTGCTTCACTTCGTCTGCGTGTTCTCTGATGAATTTCATGTCTAACATAGTATCGCTCCCTTTAGGAAATATAAGATAGGAAATCGGCTTTCCTCATCTGACGGAAATAGTGATCGGCTGGCCGCTCGCTGACGCTAGAAACGGATCGGATGGGAAGAGACCGCTCACAGGCCATGGTGTCCTCGAAAAGCAAATAAAAAGACCTCTTCCCTCCATGGGACGAAGTCATCGCGGTGCCACCCAATTTGCATAAGCCAGCTCATGGCTGATATCGGCTGCCTGCCGTCCGATTCTTCACCGGCCGCTCCTGAGTGGAAACTTTCTCATCTGCCAGGGCTCTCACCAGCCGCCCTGTCTCTGAAAGACATCTGAAAAAGATTTTCTCTTTCCCTGCGTTATTAGTATTATAGCGAGTTCATCTGTGTTTTGCAATAGGAAAAAGGGTTCAGGGTTTAGGGTTATGGTGGCGGCTTCGCCGAGATCCTTCGACTCAGGTCGCAGCTGTTCTGACATTCGTTATCTCACATACGACGTTTCTCGTCGCTCAGGATGACGAAACGGGGCGATGCCCGCTTGAGACTTAGGGACTAGGGGACCAGGAGACTAGGAGACTTTAGACTTTACAGGTCAGAGGTCAGAAGTCAGACGTCAGAAGGAAGACATCAGAAGTCTGAAGTCTGATGTCTGATATCTCTCAGTCTCCTAATCCCTAGTCACTAGCTACTAGTCACCAGTCACAAAGTTTCGATCACACGGATGAGAGCTGTCACATCTTCTTCCTTTGTCGCCCAGCTGGTGCAGAGGCGGATGATGCTGTGGCTGTCGTCGGCTTTGCAGCCAAAGCCGAAAGCAACGGTCTCTTTGAGCTTTTCCATCCGGCTGTTTTCTATGGTGAAGAAGATCTGGTTCGTGGGGGAGTCGAAGTAGAGGGGGATCCCTTTGGCGGTGAGTGCTTTTTTGATCTCTTCGGCATAGAGGTCGGCGGTGCGCCCCATCTGAACATAGAGGCCATCTTTGAAAAGTTCGTCAAACTGGATGCCGAGGAGCCAGCCTTTGGCGAGGAGTGCGCCATGCTGTTTGATCATGGGGAAGAAGTGCAGGATGAGGTGCGGGTCAGGGATCACGACGGCTTCGCCGAAGAGTGCGCCGCATTTCGTGCCGCCGATATAGAAGACGTCTGCGAGGCGAGCAAGGTCTTCGAGGGTGACGTCATTTGCGGCGCTTCCGAGGGCGTAGGCGAGGCGGGCTCCATCGATGAAGAGAGGAAGATGGTGCCTGCGGCAGACGGCAGAAATGTCTGTCAGCTCTTTTTTGGAATAGAGGGTGCCCCATTCGGTCGGTTGGGAAATGTAGACCATGCCTGGATGTACCATGTGTTCCCAGTTGTCGTCGGCAAAGAAATCGGAGACGTAGTGATCGATCGCTTCGGCGGTCAGCTTGCCTTCCTTAGAGGGAAGGGCAAGCACTTTGTGACCACCCCACTCAATGGCGCCGGCTTCATGGACATTCACATGGCCGCTGTCGGCGGCGATGACGCCTTCATAAGGGCGGAGGACGCAGTCGATCACGGTGGCATTGGTCTGGGTGCCGCCGACGAGGAATTTCACTTCTGCTTCTGGTGCGGCGCATGCTTTTCGGATGCGTTTGCGGGCGGAGTCAGAGATGTCATCCAGTCCGTAGCCGGCAGAGGGCTGGTGGTTTGTTTCAGAAAGACGACGGAGAATATTCGGATGGCAGCCTTCCATGTAGTCGGAGGCGAAGGGGAGGGTATGGTTCATGATGAATGCTTCCTTTCATTGGGATATGTATGTCATAAATTATAGCAAAGCTATGAGTGAAATGCATAGCTTATCTTTTCTTGTGTCCAATTATGCATACTTCTTTTCAAAAATGTTTGATAGTGATACAATTATTTCTGTAATTTGTACATGATTTCAAGAAAAGGCTGTAAAAAGATAGCCAAAAAAGAAAATGACAGCGAAAGCGCCAGGCGCTTTCATTTTTTTCATGAGGGGTGATCTTCTCATGGAAGGGAGAATGAAGTATGAATATCCATGAATACCAGAGTAAGCAGATCATGCGTGAGTATGGCATCCATGTTCCGGAAGGCTATCCGGCATTCACAGTCGAAGATGCGCTGGAAAATGCGAAGCGCCTTGACACGCCGGTCGTGGTCGTAAAGGCACAGATCCATGCAGGCGGCCGTGGGGAGGCGGGCGGTGTCAAGCTCGCCCGTTCTCTGGATGAAGTCAGAAAATATGCGAAGGAGCTTCTTGGCAAGGTGCTCGTCACCCGCCAGACCGGCCCGCAGGGCAAGACGGTGAATCGTCTTCTGATCGAAGCCGGCTGCCATATCAAGAAAGAGTACTATCTCTCCTTTGTCGTGGATCGTCAGGCGGAATGCGTCGTCATGATGGGTTCGGAGTCCGGCGGCATGTCCATCGAGGATGTGGCAGCAGAAAATCCGGAAAAGATCATCAAAGAGTACATCGACCCGGTCATCGGTCTGGCCGATTTCCAGGCACAGCGCATGGCGTATGCGCTTCATTTCGAAAAGCCGACCATCAGAAAAGCAGCGACCTTCATGAAGTACCTCTACAATGTCTTTGTGGATAAGGACTGCTCACTGGCGGAAGTCAATCCGCTGGTCGTCACCGAAGAAGGCGACGTCATGGCGCTCGATGCGAAGCTGAACTTCGATGACAGCACGCTTTCCCGTCATCCGGAGATCGTAGCCCTGCGCGACATCACGGAAGAGGACCAGAAGGAAAGAGAAGCCGCAGCGGAGGGATTGAACTATGTCAATCTCGGCGGCGACGTAGCCTGCATGGTCAACGGGGCAGGTCTTGCAATGGCGACTGTCGATATCATCAAGGAAAACGGTGGTGAACCGGCCAACTTCCTCGATGTCGGCGGTGACTCTACGCCGGAAAAGATCGTGGCAGCCTTCAGGATCATGCTTGAAGACGATCAGGTCGATGGCATTCTGATCAATATTTTCGGCGGCATCAATAAGTGCGATGTCATCGCGACGGGCATTGTCGAAGCGGCTACGCTTCTTTCCGGCGGCAAAGAGGAATTCCCGATCCCTGTCGTGGTTCGTCTCGAGGGACGCAATGTAGAGCGCGGACGCGAGATCCTGGCCAAAGCGGATATCAAGAATCTGTATCCGGCTTCTTCCATGGATGAAGGTGCGAAACTCGCCATTCGTCTCGCAAAAGAAACGAGAGAGAAGAAGTAAAAATAAAGGTTGACGGGTTCAGGTTGGCGGGTTCAAGGTTTCAGACGTTGTGAGAAGCGGCGGCGCTTTATGAATTGTGCGCCGCTACCAGAGCCTATCAACCGGAAGTTTGAAAACAGGGATGAGTGGCTAGTGACTGGTGACTAGGGGTTGGTGGCTAGGGATTAGGTTTGCGATACGAGAAAACCGCTAGTTTCAAACCTCCGCGGCGCTTCTGTATTTTTATGCGCCGCACCAGCACTCCTAACTCCTAACTCCTCACTCCTAACTGGCGAGCAAAGCTTTCATCCACAGTCAGTGGACGAGCCGCCCCACGAGCTAACCCCGAACCCTATCCCGTTTGAATGATATTTGATTCTACCGATAAATGGAGTAATGATTTCCATGATACTAGACGACATTGCTGCTGAGACCAGGCGGCGGATCGAGCGGCTGAAAGCGGACGGCTACTATGGACGTCTGCATGAAGAAATGAAGTACTTCACGCCGCGGACGGATGATCTGTTTTACAAAAATCTGGCAAGTGACGGGCTCTCCCTCATCTGCGAGCTCAAGAAAGCGTCTCCTTCGAAGGGGACGATCAGCGAGGACTTCCCCTTTGCGGCGATCGCAAAAGAGTATGAAGCGGCGGGGGCTTCCGCGATCTCCTGCCTGACAGAGCCGAAATGGTTCAAAGGCGATATCGCTTACCTGAAGAAGGTGGCGCAGGAGGTGAAGATCCCCGTGCTCCGCAAGGACTTCATCATCGACCGCTGCCAGATCGAAGAGGCGGCGCTCGCAGGGGCTTCGGCCATCCTCCTTATCGCAGCTATCCTCTCCGATGAGGAGATCAGAGAGTTTCTCTCCTACGCGAGGAGCCTCGGCCTTGGCGTCCTGGCAGAAGCACATGATGAGAAGGAAATGGAGCGGATGCTTGGCGCAGGGGCCCGCATTGTCGGCGTGAATAACCGCGATCTTCGCGATTTCACCATCCATCTGGAAAATACCGAGCATCTGGCAAGGCTCGTGCCCAAGGACCGTATCCTTGTCTCGGAAAGCGGCATGATGTCAGAGGCGATCGTGAAACAGATGCGGGAGGCCGGCGCCGACGCCGTCCTCATCGGGATCGTTTATCTTTATCTCGTTGCACGGAAGCGG
>ENA-ORPK01002867-ORPK01002867.1-human-gut-metagenome-genome-assembly--contig:-NODE-2867-length-11333-cov-2.812733_pt1 | contig 11333 bp, 10 predicted proteins | sample MGYA00242139_ERZ509068 | MGnify/ENA primary metagenome ERZ509068 (study PRJEB26280, sample SAMEA2338687) | human gut metagenome | biome: human gut; feature: human-associated habitat; material: faeces... | reverse complement strand
TATGCAAGCAGATGAGGTGCTAAGGCTTTAGCCGGTGGTTTTTAGAGGTGACCTTTATTTAGACGCGCCCGAATTGCCTGCGTACCGAAAGAAAGTACCCGCGCCGCATAAAAAAGCATATCCCAATACAGTAAATATTATGAAAAGAAACAAAAATCTATGCCGACGGTTGCTATTTGCGGAATAATTGTATATAATAAACAATGTATGAGTTTACTTCGGAGGGAAAGACTATGACTAAGGCAGAACATTTTTTTGAAAGTATAAAAAATAAGAAAATTGCATTTATCGGAACAGGCGTGAGCCATAATGACCTTATTGAAATGTTCCTTGGAAAAGGACTTGATGTTACAGTATGCGATAAAAAAAGCTGTGAGGCTATGGGGGAGCTTGCAGACCGTTTTGAAGCAAAGGGCGCAAAGCTTTCTCTAGGTGAAAAATATCTTGACGCAATATATTCTTCCGACATTGTTTTCAGAACACCGGGTATGTATTTTAACGCTCCCGAATTGAGAAAAGCTATGGATATGGGTATCGTCGTTACTTCTGAAATGGAGGTTTTCTTTGATCTCTGCCCCTGCAAAATATACGGCATAACGGGTACTGACGGAAAAACAACTACAACAACTATCATTTCCGAAGTCCTTGCAGGAAGCGGAAAGACCGTACATAAGGGTGGAAATATCGGCCGTGCTCTGCTGCCGATAATTGAAACAATAAAGCCCGAAGATGCAGCTGTCGTTGAGCTTTCAAGCTTCCAGCTCATCAGTATGAGAAGATCGCCGGATACAGCTGCGATAACAAATATCTATCCCGACCACCTGAATGTTCATAGATCAATGGCGGAATATATCGATGCAAAGAAAAATCTTATCGCACATCAGAACGCTTTCTCACGCACGGTCCTGAATCTTGACAACGAGGAAACAAACAAGCTTTCAAAGACTGTAAGAGGCGACCTCTATAAATTCAGCGTGAAAAATAAGGTGGAGAGAGGCTCATTCCTTGACAGCGAGGGCTGGCTCTGCTTTACGGATGGAAAAAATACCGAGCGTATTCTCCATAAGGATACGATAAAGATCCCCGGTATGCACAATGTTGAAAACTATCTAACCGCAATTTCAGTTCTTCACGGCGAAGTCCCCAATGAAGCATTTGCGGAAACGGCTGAAAAATTCGGCGGAGTTGAGCATAGAATAGAGTTTGTCCGTGAGCTTGACGGCGTAAAATATTACAATGACAGTATCGCAACAAGCCCTGTAAGCGTTATGGCAGGTCTTAATTCATTTGACAGAAAGCTTATCGTTATTGCAGGCGGTTCTGATAAGCAGCTTGACTACAATACAATGTCACAGGCTATAAATGAACACGTTAAGATACTTATTCTTCTCGGTGCAACTGCCGATAAGATAGAAGCTGCCGTAAAGGGTTACAGCGGATACAGTGCCGGCGAATGCCGCATTATCCGTGTAAAGACTATGGAAGAGGCTGTTGAAACAGCAAGAAAATGCGCCGGAAACGGTGATATTGTAACACTTTCCCCCGCAAGCGCAAGCTTTGATATGTATAAGAACTTTGAAGAAAGAGGACGTCACTTCAAGAGCATTGTCAATGATTTGAAATGAGGTGTAATTATGGACTTGAAAAAAACTGTAATGTCACTTGCCGACGCTTACGGTGTTTCGGGTGATGAAAACAGCGCAGCAGAGCTTGCTCTTTCCTATTTAAAGGAGTACACAAGCGACTGCTATATCAAAAACGGCAGCGTTTTCGGCAATTTCGGAAAACGTGAAGAGGGAAAAAAGCATATCCTTATTGATGCACATATCGACCAGATAGGCTTTGTTGTAACATATATCACAGATGACGGATTTCTGAAGATCTCAAACTGCGGAGGTATCGACCGCAGACTTCTTCTTGCACAGCAGGTCATTGTCATCGGAAAGGAAAATGTAAGGGGCGTTATCTGCTCTATCCCGCCTCATCTTGAAAAGGGCAGCGACGAAAGCAAAGTCCCTGAGCTTTCCGATATATGCATTGATGTCGGTATGACTAAGGAGCAGGCAGAAAAGGTAATTTCTCTCGGCGATAAGATAGTGTTCTCGCAGCATTGCGCAGACCTTCTCGGCGACAGGATAACAGGTGCGGCACTTGATGACAGATGCGGTGTTGCGTCGGTGCTCCGTGCTGTCGATATTCTGAAAAATGAAAAACCAGACTGCTCATATACCGTGCTTTTTTCCACTCAGGAAGAGGTAGGGGAGCGTGGCGCAAAGATAGGTGTTTATGATGTTGCCCCCGATATTGCAATTGCGGTCGACGTAAGCTTTGCGCTTACAGCAGACGACTCGGAGCTGAAATGCGGTCATATGGGCAAGGGTTGTATGATAGGTATTGCTCCGACACTTGACAGAGAGCTTTCAAAGGAAATGATGAGAATTGCCGAAAAGAACGGTCTTTCCTATCAGACAGAGGTAATGAGCGGCGAAACAGGTACAAATGCCGACAGATTTTCGGTAAACGCAGGCGGCGTCAAGGCTGTAACATTGTCTGTTCCGCTTAAATATATGCATACACCCGTTGAGGTCATCTCGCTTTCCGATGTTGAAAACACAGCACAGCTTATCGCTGCATATATAAAGGAGGTAAAGTAAAATGACTTTTGAAAAGCTTCTGAATGAACTTTGCCTTTTGAACGGTACATCGGGCGACGAAAAAAATGTCCGTGACTATATCATAGAAAAAATCGAGGGCAAGTGCGAATACAAAGTCGACCCTCTCGGAAATCTCATAGCATTTAAAAAGGGCAGAACAACACCTAAAAATAAAGTAATGATGTCTGCGCATATGGACGAGGTGGGAATGATAGTGACCTCCGTTAAATCGGACGGAACACTTACCGTTTCGGCAGTAGGCGGCATTGATGCCCGTGTCGTTATCGGCAGAAAAGTGAAGATAGGCGGTATTCAGGGCGTTATCGGCTCAAAGGCTGTCCATAATTTAAGCAATGACGAAAAAAACAAAGCACCAAGCTTCTCTTCCCTTTATGTTGACATCGGCGCAGAGAATAAGGAAGAGGCTGAAAAGCTTGTTTCTCTCGGTGACAGCGTTTATTTTGATTCGGATTTTTACAGCTTCGGCGACGGTTTCATCTGCGGAAAGGCTATTGACGACCGTTTCGGCTGCGCTGTTATGATAAACCTTATTAACAGCGACCTTGCGTACGACTGTACCTTTACTTTTGTGGTGCAGGAGGAAGTGGGACTTCGTGGTTCAAGAGCGGCAGCATATACTGTTGAGCCTGATTTTGCAATAGTTCTTGAATCAACAACAGCCGCTGACATACCTCTTGCGTCCGATGAGAAAAAATGCTGTATCCTCGGAAACGGTCCTGTTGTATCATATATGGACCGCTCAACTATATATGATAAGGAGCTTTTTAAGCTTTCCGAAAAGTCGGCTGCGGAAAACAATATCCCGTGGCAGACCAAAACTATGGTCGCAGGCGGAAACGACAGCGGAGCTATCCATATCACAAAGGGCGGCATACGCACTATGGCTATCTCTATCCCTTGCCGCTATCTCCATTCACCGTCCTGCGTTGCAAAGCTTGACGATATGGAAAATTCCGCAAAGCTTGCAGAGATAATGCTTGAAAAGGCGTGTATGCTTTGATAAAACAAATTTATGACACGGATATTGTTCTGAGCGGAAGCTGGTACGGCAGGAAGATACGCTCCTGCCTTGACGCTTACGGAACGAACTATGATTTCTGCCGCCTGTTTGCAGCTGACAGCGGCGGATATATACTTATTTACAACAGCACTCTTACCGCAGACGGTGATCTTGACGCTGACGAGCTTTCAGGATTTGTTTCCGCAGCGTCGCCAGTCAACGTGGAAGTGCCTCAGAACATAAAGCTGCGGCTTGGAAATGATTATAAAGAAATACAGAAAACGCTTTTCAGATGCAAAGGCGGAAAAAGCAGCATCAGATATTCGGATGTTAAGGTAAATGAGCAGGTGAGGGACATTTTTCCTATACTTGAAGAGGGCTTCGGTCTGAATGATTTTGATATGTGGTATGTGGATATAATGCACCGCATAAGACACGGCATTTCCGATGTTTTTGCTTATGAAAGCACGACCCTGACAAAGCTTTTTGATATTGATGATCATGCTTTTATCGCTCTTGTTGCCACCGCAGCTGCGGACAGGGGAAAGGGCAGGGCAAGAGAACTGCTTTATACCGTGTGCGGCGAGCTTGAAAAACAGGGCAAAAAAGTGTATCTTTATGCCCGTGATGAGCGTGTTTCATTTTATGAGAGCATAGGCTTTGAGCCTGTGAGCAGGGAGATCTTTTACGAAAAGGAAGGTTATTGAAATGGCAGAAATATTTGACCCGATACCTGAAAAGGTAAAGGACTTTGAAATTGACGAACGTATACTTGCAATTGCGGACGAGGCTGAGGCTGACTGTGCAGAGGTATTTGCCCGTGCTGACAGAACCGCAAGAATAAACGGTGAACGTGTTCTCCGTGCATTTATAAACAATAAGGTAAGCGCAGCCTGCCTTAGCGGAACAACAGGCTACGGCTACGACGATCTGGGAAGAGATACTCTTGATAAGGTTTATGCCGAGGTTTTCGGTGCGGAGGACGCTCTTGTGCGCCATACCTTTGTTTCGGGTACTCATGCGCTTACAACAGCACTTTTCGGTGTACTCAGAGCAGGTGACAAAATGGTGAGCCTTACAGGTGCGCCTTATGATACGCTTGAAGAGGTAGTGGGAATAAGAGGAAAGGGCAACGGTTCACTTGCCGATTTTGGTGTTAATTATGACCAGGTTGACCTTCTCCCCGACGGAACACCCGATATTGCCGAGATATTCAACAAGGTAAAGGACGCCAAGGTCGCATATATCCAGCGTTCAAGAGGCTATTCCCTCAGACCGACGCTTACCGTTGATGATATTGCTGAAATAGTAAAAACAGTAAAAAATGCAAATCCGAAAGCTATCGTAATGGTCGATAACTGCTACGGTGAATTTGTTGAAACAAAAGACCCTATCCATGCAGGCGCAGACCTTATTATCGGCTCTCTTATCAAAAATCCGGGTGCAGGCATTGCAGAAACAGGCGGATATATCGCAGGAAGAAAGGATCTGGTGGAGCTTTGCTCCTATCGTCTTACCTGCGTAGGTATGGGAAAAGAGGTCGGCTGCACACTTAATCAGAACAAGTCTATGTATCAGGGACTTTTCTTTGCTCCGGAAGTGGTTGCCAACGCTGTAAAAACAGCCTCATTTACCGCAAGACTTATGTCAAAGCTTGGATTTGAGTGCCTCCCCGCATACAATGAGAAGCGCGGCGATATTATCACCACCGTACTTATGAAAAATCCCGAAAACCTTATTGCATTCTGTCAGGGTGTGCAGAAGGGTTCGCCTATCGACAGCTATGTAACGCCTGAGCCATGGGATATGCCCGGCTATGATTCGCAGGTAATTATGGCTGCGGGAGCGTTCAATATGGGTGCATCTATCGAGCTTTCCGCAGACGCACCTCTACGTGAACCCTTTGCGGCATATGTTCAGGGCGGTCTTACCTTCCCGACAGGCAGAATGGGTATACTCACAGCCGTTCAGGAAATGTATGACAAGCATTGTCTGAAGCTGTTTTGACCGTTACAGGACGCTTTTTTGACTTAAATCAAGCGTCCTGTATATTTTTTTGAGATTATGTCTTGCAATGCCGCCGTAAACGTGTTATAATATATTCCGTGTTAAATTTTATATAGAAACGAGGTTAATGCTATGGATTTGGATATGGTCAAATATTTGTCAAAGCTTGGCAAATTGAATTTCACTGATGAAGAGCTTGAAAAAATGGCAGGCGATATGACTGACATCATTGAAATTATGGATACCATCAAGGAAATTGATATAACATACGATCCTATCAAGGATAATCATAATGTATATCTTAACGATTTGCGTAAAGACATTCCGGCTGAGTCATTCCCGACAGAAAAAATTCTGCAGAATGCCGTAAGTTCCGAAAATGCTTTTGTAGTTCCAAAGGTCGTTGAATAATTAAGATAGGAGTTAAGATAATGGATATTACCGCATTGAAAATCAGCGATATGCGTTCTATGCTGGATAAAAAAGAAATTTCCGTATCCGAATTGACTGACGCATACCTCGACAGAATAAATGCAGTTGACGGCAAGGTCGACAGCTATATCACAGTTACTGCCGACGCTGCTAAAAAGGCTGCCGAAAAGGCACAGGAAAAAATAAATAAGGGAGAAGCTTCCGCACTCTGCGGGATCCCTCTCGCTATCAAAGATAATATTTGTACGGAAGGCGTTAAAACAACCTGCGCATCTGTAATGCTGGAAAACTTTATCCCGCCTTACAATGCAACAGTTATGGATAAGCTCGAAAGCGAAGATATTGTAATGCTGGGCAAGACCTCTATGGACGAATTTGCTATGGGCGGCTCAACACAGACCTCCGCATTCAAAAAAACAAGAAATCCTTACGATACAAACCGTGTTCCGGGCGGAAGTTCAGGCGGTTCGGCTGCAGCAGTTGGCGCATCACTTTGCGCTGCCGCTCTCGGTTCGGATACAGGCGGATCTATCAGACAGCCGGCTTCATTCTGCGGCGTAACAGGTCTTAAGCCAACATACGGACGTGTTTCACGTTACGGACTCGTTGCTTTTGCAAGCTCCCTCGACCAGATCGGACCTATCGCAAAGAGTGCTGAGGACTGTGCTGTTATACTTAATGCTATCTCAGGCTTCGATCCCCACGACGGTACTTCTTCCAAGAATGACGTTCCCGATTTTACAGCTAAGATCGGTCAGGACATCAAGGGTATGAAGATCGCTCTTCCTAAAGAATTCTATGCCGACGGTATCGACGCTGATGTAAAGGCTGCCGTTCTTAAGGCTGCCGATTACTATAAATCACTTGGCGCAGAGCTTATCGACTGCTCAATGCCATCACTTAAATATGCAGTTGCGGCATATTACCTTATTTCTTCCGCTGAAGCCGCATCAAACCTCTCACGTTACGACGGCATCAAGTACGGTCACCGCTCAGAAGAGGGCGACTCATTCAATGAGCTTATCGCAAATTCAAGAAGTGAGGGCTTCGGTGATGAAGTCAAGAGAAGAATACTTCTCGGAAACTATGCTCTTTCAAGCGGCTACTATGACGCTTACTACGGAAAGGCAATGGCTCTCAAGCAGAAGATCCGTGAAGAATATGACCATATCTTCGCTGACTGCGACGTTATCCTTACACCGACAGCTCCGACAGTTGCTTACGGCGTAAACGAAAATATCTCCGACCCTGCAAAGATGTATCAGGCAGATATTTGCACAGTTACAGTAAACATTGCTTCACTTCCTGCAATTTCAACGACCTGCGGCTACGATGCAAAGGGTATGCCTATCGGTATGTCTGTTATCGGCAAGAAGTGGGACGAAGCTACGATAATCCAGACAGCTGATGCTTATGAAAAGAATTTCACACGCATTGCTGCAAATATATAAGAAAGGGGCAGATAAACTATGTCAGCATATATTCCTGTTATCGGTCTTGAGATCCATGCCGAGCTTTTAACAAAATCAAAGGTTTTCTGCACCTGCAGCGCAGAATTCGGCGGTGATAAGAACTCACGCTGCTGCCCGGTATGCTCAGGTATGCCCGGTACACTCCCTGTTATCAATCAGACAGCTGTTGAGTACGCTGTAAAGGCTGGCTTCGCAATGGGCTGCGATATTAATAAGTTCTCCGTTTTTGACAGAAAGAACTATTTTTATCCCGATCTTCCGAAAGCATATCAGATCTCACAGCTCAATCTTCCTCTCTGCATAAACGGACTTGTTCCTATCGAATATGAGGAAAACGGCGAAAAGAAAACAAAGAATATCAGAATCAACCGTATCCACCTTGAAGAGGACGCAGGCAAGCTTATCCATGATGACCTTAACGGTGTTTCTCTTGCAGACTATAACAGATGCGGTGTTCCGCTTATCGAGATCGTAACAGAGCCTGATATGTCATCAGCTGCCGAAGCTAAGGCTTTTGTTGAAAAGGTTGCACTTCTTCTCCAGTATGCAGGTGTCTGCGACTGTAAGATGGAACAGGGTTCTATCCGTGCCGATGTCAACGTTTCTATTATGAAGCCTACCGACACAGAATTCGGTACAAGAACAGAAATGAAGAACCTTAACTCTATCAAGGCTATCGGACGTGCCATCGACTTTGAGATATACCGTCAGGGCAAGCTTCTTGATATGGGCAAGAAGGTCGTTCAGGAAACAAGACGTTTCGACGATAACAAGGGCGAAACAAAGGCAATGCGTTCAAAGGAAGACGCTCACGATTACCGTTACTTCCCGGAGCCTGATATTCTCCAGGTAAACTTCACAGATGAACAGCTTGAAGCAATCAAGAATTCACTTCCCGAACTTCCAGAAAAGAGAATTGAAAGATATACAGCTCAGTACGGTCTTTCCGAAAATGATGCAAAGATCCTTGTAAATACAAAGATACTTTCCGATTTCTTTGACAATGCAGTTAAAAAGTATGATAATCCTAAGTCAATATGCAACTTCATCAACGGCGAAATGATGAGAAGAATCAACCTCGGTGAGATAACAATTGACAATCTCCCGTTCACAGCCGATGAGTCTGCAAAGCTTGTGGAAATGGCTGATACAGATAAGGTATCAAAGAACGACGCTAAAGATATTTTCAGAGAAATGTCCGAAAAGGGCGGCGATCCTGAAGCTATCGCAAAGGAAAAGGGTCTCCTTATCACAAATGATACAGGCAAGGTAAATGAAGTTATAGATCAGGTACTTGCAGCTAATGAAAAGGCTGTGGGACAGTACCTCGGCGGCGACCAGAAGGTATTCGGCTTCATTATGGGACAGTGTACAAAGGCTCTTAAGGGTGTAAGCACACCTAAGGTCATCAAGGAAGAGCTTGAAAAGAAACTGAAATCCCTCTAAATCACAACAGAAAGGTTGTTATTATAATGGTTAAAGTAGGCGGAAATGATCTGCTTCAGGAATTTGACCTTGAAGAAGCTCTTTCAAAGGTCGGACAGGACATTGAAATATGTGCCTGCGTTCATAACGTAAAGCAGATGAGCGGCTTTGCGTTCGTTACACTCCGTACAGGACGTTATCTTATTCAGTCTATATACAGTGCAGAAAACTGTGCTGACCCTATCGACGAGGTAAAGGAAGGCTGCTATGTAAAGGCAACCGCACTCGTAAAGGAAGAAGCCCGTGCATTCAACGGCATCGAGCTTACACTTAAAACGATCAAAATTCTTTCAAAGCCTTCAGCAGAATATCCTCTCCACGTTGCAAAGAGAAGACTCGGCTGTTCACTTGATATAAACCTCGACCTGAGAAGCGTTGCACTCCGTAACCCATACGAAAGAGCAACATTCAAGTTCCAGGAAGGCGTAGTATCAGGCTTCAGAGAATTTATGCTTGCAAATAAGTTCACAGAGATCCATACACCAAAGATAGTTGCACAGGGCGCAGAGGGCGGCGCAAATATCTTCCATCTGGACTATTTCCAGAAGGACGCATTCCTCAATCAGTCACCTCAGTTCTATAAGCAGACAGCCGTAGCGTTCTTTGACAGAGTATTTGAGATCGCACCTGTTTACCGTGCAGAACGTCACGCAACATCAAGACACCTTAACGAATATATCGGTCTTGACTTTGAAATGGGCTATATCAACGATATGTACGACGTAATGGATATGGAAACAGCAATGCTCCGTTACCTTATGAAGTACCTTAAGGAAAATTATCAGCCTGAGATAAAAATCCTTGATGCGGATATTCCTGAGATAACAGAGATCCCATGTATCAAGTTTGAAGATGCGATCCAGCTTATCAAGGGTACAAAGGCAAAGAATAAGTTTGACCTTGAACCTGAGGACGAAGTATTCCTCTGCAATTGGGCAAAGGAAAATTACGGTACAGAGTTCATCTTTGTAACAAACTTCCCGTCATCAAAACCGCCGTTCTATGCAATGAATGATAAGGACGATCCAAGAACAGCCTGCAAATTCGACCTTCTTTTCAGAGGACTTGAAATTACAACAGGCGGTCAGCGTATCCATAACTATGAAGAACAGCTTGAAAAGATGAAAGCACAGGGACTTGACCCTGCTGATTTTGAGTATTATCTCCAGATCCATAAGTACGGAATGCCACCGCACGGCGGACTTGGCATAGGTCTTGAAAGACTTGTTATGAAGCTGCTCAACCAGCAGAATATCCGTCAGGCATCAATGTTCCCAAGAGATCTTAACAGACTTCTCCCGTAACAAAATATAAGCATATCTGCCGGCTGCCAAAGCAAAAATTGTGCAGCCGGTTTTTTATTTTTATTTTTATTAGGGCGGCGGCATAAAATTTGCTGTGATGTTGGGGATAGCAAGCCGCCGCGGTCGTAAAATAGCATCATATTTTACTTTTTGGAAGTGCAGAAAACAAATGGTTATTAGTATAAAGGTTTTTGCACTGTTACTTTTGGTTGGCTCATTGGGTTTTGTGCAAAGCTGCGACTGCGGCGGAAACGTTTCTTACAGCTCACAGCAAAACTTAAACCGCCGCCCTAATAAAAAAAGAAAAAACTATATAAAATGAATTAAATTAATAAAAATCCTGCAAAATTTATAAAACCACACACAAAAAAGATAGTATTATAGTGAAAAATGCAAGAAAAATAAAAATATTTTGCAAATTTCAAAAAAGCTATTGACAAAATGAAATTTGTAGTGTATTATATAACTGTGATAAAAAAACAAATAAACAGAAGCAATGGTGCTTCAACAGACGATATAATTGTCTGTTGAAGCACTTTTTGATTTTCTGAATGGGAGGAAACAGTTATGTCAGATGTTGTAATGAATCAGGGAGTTAAGAGCGTTCCGGATTATTTCGGATGCAATGTTTTTAACGAAGCTACAATGAAAACAAGACTTCCTAAGAATGTGTATAAGTCCTTGCTCAAGACAAAGCAGCTTGGCATTGCACTTGACACAGATGTTGCAGAGGTTATCGCTTCCGCAATGAAAGAATGGGCTATCGAAAAGGGTGCAACTCACTATACTCACTGGTTCCACCCAATGACAGGTGTTACTGCTGAAAAGCATGACTCCTTCATATCTCCTACACCTGATGGAAAGGTTATTATGGAATTTTCAGGCAAGGAACTCATCAAGGGTGAGCCTGATGCATCTTCATTCCCGTCAGGTGGTCTGAGAGCAACTTTCGAAGCAA
>ENA-ORPK01002864-ORPK01002864.1-human-gut-metagenome-genome-assembly--contig:-NODE-2864-length-11359-cov-3.492569_pt1 | contig 11359 bp, 10 predicted proteins | sample MGYA00242139_ERZ509068 | MGnify/ENA primary metagenome ERZ509068 (study PRJEB26280, sample SAMEA2338687) | human gut metagenome | biome: human gut; feature: human-associated habitat; material: faeces... | reverse complement strand
CCGCCTCTGCCGCGTCAAGCTCCTCCAGCGCCCCCTGATAATCCAGATTGCGTATCAGCTCCGTCGCCGCATTAATCCTTGTCTCCGCATTCCCGCAGCCGGTCATACCCGCGAGCAGACCGGCGCACAACGCTGCCACTATGTATTTTTTTCCCTTCTTATCCTCTGTAGCTCTCACTTTTTTCCTCATTTCCATGAATTGTAAACTCTTATCCCTGCTTCGTCTCCTCCAGCACCGAGGTGCAATGCGGGCATCTCGTTGCCTCAATCGCTATCTCACTCTTACAGAACGGGCACTTCTTTGTCGTGGGCGCCGCAGGCTTGTTCTCCTTGTGGCTGAGCTTGTCTCCGATCTTATTAATCAGCTTGATCAGCAGGAAGATCACCAGAATGGAAAAGAAGGTGGATTTTTTCATGCGCCCTCCCCGTTCTGCGCCAGCAGCGCTACCACGTCCCCGGCGGTGACGGCACCCTGAACGAAGTCGCGTCGGGGGCTGCGGGATTTCCCAATCTGGCCATCACCGCCTATTCCGGCGGCAGCGGAAACGACTTTGTCCGGCTTTTCAGCGAACCTGCCGCTTTCTCCGATCTGGAACGGCTGCTGGATGCCAAAGAAGTCACCTTCGACATGATCCGCTGCAACGACGACTACGCCCTGAACATCTGCTCCGTGGGTCTGGATGCCCGCATCGGCACCGACGTCGCCCGGTACAAGCGGCTTCCCCTGCTGCAGGGCTTCCGCGCCTATGTCGCGTCCACGGTGGTGAACGTGGTGCGGGGCATTGCGGAACACTATGTGGTTGAGATCTGCGGCGAAACCGTTGACGCCCAGCAAACCATGATCTGCGTCTGCAACGGGCGGTTCTACGGCGGCGGCTTCAACCCCGTGCCGGAGGCCGACCCCACCGACGGGCTTCTGGACGTGCTTCTGGTGAAGAAGGTGAGCCGTCTGCAGGTGTCCTCCATCATCGGGAAATACAAGAACGGCCGGTACAAGGACTACCCCGACGTCATCCGCCATTTCCGGACGGACAGCGTGAAGATCCTCTGCGACAAGCCCACCGCCATCAATCTGGACGGCGAGCTGCGCACCTCCGACGTGGTGAACATTTCCGTGGCGCAGGAGAAGGTGCGCTTCTTCTACCCCAAAGATCTCAGCTGGCAGGCAAAGGAACCGACGCATTGCTGAAAATATACATAAACGCGGACATTTCAGCCGAAATGTCCGCGTTTTTTACGGCATATACACGTTGATATCCACATCCCCATTGATGCCGGGGACTCTGCCCGTGCAGGTGTACTGCCACATTTCCACCTTCCATGGGTAGCGCATTCTGTCCTGATACAGCGCCAGCCAGAAGGGAAAATCCTCCAGCTCGCTCAGGTAATACAGGTTCTCCGACTGGTGCCAGTTGAAGTAGACCATGGGCTGATAGCCAAGCCCCTTCATTTTTTCGCAGAAGTACAGCTGAATGTCCGTCAGCGTCCGGGCGTCCATGTTGGCCGTCCGGGCGTCGCTGGCGGGAATTTCCCAGTCCAGAATGATGGGCATGTCCAGCCGGTAGTCCCCCAGAATGCCCAGCATATACTCGATCTCCTGATCGGCCTCGTCCATGCTCAGCGCCTGAGAGAAGAAGTACGCGCCGATGGGAAGCCCCGCTTCCGTCGCGCCCGCGAGATTCTTCTTCGCGTACTCGTCCTCCACCAGCTTGCCGCTGCCGTAGCCGCGATATCCTAAACGGATGATGGCAAAATCAATGCCGGAACGGGCGACCTTCTTCCAGTCGATCTCCCCCTGAAACGCGGAGACGTCCACACCGGAATAGCTGTCGGTGCGCAGGCAGGTCAGATAGTTATGGTTGTTGTACTGAAAGTCCAGACGCCCGTAGGGATTCGGTTCCGGGGGGATGGTCGGCTCGGAGGTCGGTTCCGTTTCCTCCGGCTCCGTTTCCGGCTCCGGCGAGGCCGGCGGCTCTGTCATTTCCTCGTGGTGCCGACGCACCACCAGCGCTTCCGGGTCGTCCGCGGCCTTGTAATAGGGGCGGCACAGGATCGCGACCCACGCCAGCGCCGCCGCGGCGAGCAAGGCAATGGCGGCCAGTATCCACTCCGGGCGGATTCGCTTTTTCGGCGGGGCAGGCATCTCCGGCGGGTAGATCTCATCCAGAACCACCACGGAATCTTCCATGGAAAAATCTTCCTCCGGGACTGGCTCGTCCGGCCGCAATGGCGGCATCCCTTCCGGCTTCTGAACCTCGGCTGCCTCGTCTTCCAAATTGTCAATGATTTCCATGACCCGCCTCCTTTCCCGCGTCCTTTCGCTACAGTATACCACATTTTTCGCGCCGCGCCAAGAGGAATCGAGTGCTTAAATCAATCTTAAACATTCCGTTAATTTTGGCCATAAGCTGTTGCATTCGCCGCTTTTTGCAATATAATAACATGTAAGCATTTCTCTGGCAAAGGTGATTTTTATGAATGGGATCAGCAGCTGGTTTCGGCAGTTTTCCGCGAAGCTCTCGGCGGGACTGCGCAGCTTTATGGCCGGGCGTTATGGCACTGACCGGCTGAATATGGTAATTCTGTGTGCGGGTCTGTTTTGCAGCCTGCTGTCGGTGTGGGTCAAGGCGGTGCCGCTGAATATCATTTTCTGGGCGCTGAGCTACGGCCTGATGATCTGGGCAATCTGCCGCACCCTGTCCCGGAACACCTACAAGCGGTATCAGGAAAACCGGAAATTTCTCCAGTTTTTCACCCGCCTGAAGGACAGGCAGAACCGCTATTTTGACTGCCCCAAGTGCCGCCAGCTGGTGCGCGTCCCCAGAGGAAAGGGGAAAATCGCCATCACCTGCCCCCGGTGCAAGGAAAAGTTCATTCGCAAAACCTGAAAAGCGCCGCCGCAAAGTTTCACTTTGCGGCGGCTTGTGCTTTCCCGTCATGACGCAAACAGTTCCTCCACCGTGGCGAAGCGGTAGCCCTCTTCCTCCCATTTTGTCAGCAGCTCGTCAAGAATTTCCGCGTTGGTTTTGGACGTAGAGTGCAGCAGCACCACTGCGCCGGGGTGGGTCCTCGGCAGCAGCTTGGCGAAGGCCTGCTCCCGGGTGGGCTGGGAATCGTTGTTCCAGTCCACGTAGGCAAGGCTCCAGAAAACCGTCCGATAGCCCAGCTCCTGCGCCATGCGCAGGTTTTCCTCACTGTATATCCCCTGCGGCGGGCGGTAGTATTTGGGCATATCCTGACCGGTGGTGTCCTTGTACAGCGTCTCCAAGTCCTGCAATTCCTTTGTGAATGCCGCCTTTTCGGAAATTTTGCTCATGTCGTAGTGGTGCATGGTGTGGTTGCCCACGATATGCCCTTCCTCCGTCATCCGGCGCACCAGATCGGCGTTTTTTTCGATGTAGTTGCCCACGAGAAAAAATGCCGCCTTGACGTTGTGCTTTTGCAGCGTGTCCAGTATTTTCTCCGTGCAGCCGTTTTCGTAGCCAGCGTCAAAGGTCAGGTACAGCACCTTTTCCGACGTGCTGCCGATGTACGCAGCGTCGTACCGCTTCAGCTGGTCGATCCCGGCGTTGCCAATGGGCGGCGCGCCCTCCTGCCGGAAGCTCAGCCCCCACGCCCCCGTGGGCAGCGCGCTGCCCGAAAAAATCCCCACTGCCGTCACCGCCGCCGCGGTCAGCGCCGCCAGTAAGATCAATAAATCCCGTTTTCGCAAAAAACATCCCCTCCCTGGGACATCCTATGCCCTTGGGAGGGGATGTATTCATGTCCGATTCACTGCCCGCCGTGGAGGTACTTGTAGTCCCAGTCCAGATCGAACAGCTTGTTGCCCCGCTCCATGGGACAGCCGGTGTACAGGTCGTCCGCCAGCTCCCGCAGGACCTCCGCAGGCTCCAGGCACTCGATATAAAAGTCCGGCAGGGCTTCCTCTCCCAGCCGCGCCCCCAGAATGGCGCCGGTGACGGCGCCCACGGCGGCGCTGCGGCCGGAGTGGTTCACCGCCGCGATCATGGCGCTGTCAAAATCGGCGGAGTTGGTCAGGCAGGTGTAAATTGCCCCCGCAAGCACCTGCGCGGCGCTGTCGCAGCCCAAGCGCTCCATCACGTCCACGGGGCTGAGATTGGGGGATTCCGAGTAGGTGATGGCGTGGCGCACCAATGTCGCGACCTCGAACGCCTGACTGTACTGGTGGCCGAACTGCTCTTTCATGGCCTCCACGGCCTCCGCCACCAGCCGTTTCAGCGGCAGGTGGGGCTGACGGATAAGACGGCTCATGATGTGCGCCAGCACCGCCCCGGAGAGAAACGCCGAAGGACTCCCCTGCGTCAGCGCCACCGTTTCCGCCCCCAGCAGATCGATCTCATGCTGGTCGGTACGGTCTTCGTGGAAAAACAGCCCGACGCCGATGGCGGTGGTGATGCCGCCGGGGCCGTCGTAACTGTTGGCGGGGGTTTCGGGGGTTCCCAGCGTGGGGCGGCTCAGGGTGTCCAGCATCCGGGTGTCCATGCAGTGGCGGCGGCAAAGCTCTGCTTTCCGCAGAAGCCAGCAGTAATTCCGGGTGGGGCGTCCCCATGGGCGCTGAGAGGCAGCCCATTCCCGGCTGCTCATGCCCACGTATTTGATGAAGGGCGCCATTTTCCCCAGCATCTGCCCCCGGGTCAGGCCGAACAGCAGACCGTTGCAGGTAAACGCCGCCAGCTGGGTATAGGAGGTGACGTCGGCGTAGCCATTGACCAGATCGTAGCCCAGCAGGCCGTTGGGGCCGTAATCCTCCTGAATCTCCTGCCAGCTGCGGTTGTCCACGGTGTATCCCATGGCGTCCCCCACTGCCAGTCCCAGCAGGCACCCACGGTATGATGACTGCGAAACGGCCATATCTGTCCCTCCCCTGCAAATATCTTCTTCCGCTTATTATACCCTCCGACCCGGGAAAAGGCAAGGGAAATCTACGCCAGCTCCCCGGAAATCGCCGCCAGCGCCGCCGACAGCCGTTCCTCCTTCAGTCCGGAGTAATTGATCACCAAACAGTGCAGGTCTTCCGACTGGTCGTGATAGTAGCTGCTCAAAGCTCTGACCCGGATGCCCAGCGCTGCCAGCTTCTCCGTCAGATCCCTATGGACTGTCAGCCAGTGAGCCACCACATCAGAAGGCACATGCTGGCGCAGGATCTCCGACAGCCGTCCCCTGGTCAGAAGCTCATTCACCACCATATCCTTCGCGATGGATACAATCATTTCCCGATTCTTCGCGATCAAATCCGTTCGCCAGGAAATGCCAAGGGGCCTTCGAAATAAAGAAGTCACGCCGAACCAATCGGCAAAACCTCCTACCGCCGCCGCAAAAGACATATGAAACAACCCTGCGAGCCACGGGCTCTCCCCCTGAAACGGAGCTGCCCCTAAGGTAAGAATCACAGAGCTCGCCAGTATACCGTCAGCAAGCCATCGTTTTTTCAAAGAAATCACCACCTCCGATTAGATATCACTAGCATTCAGTATACACTGATGCGTAGATTGTTGTTGGTTGTTATTAAATACAGATGATAGGTCCGTAGGACAGTGCTCCCTTTGGGGGAAAGGTGGTGCCGAAGGCACCAAAAGAAGTGTATTTCCTGCAGCCGTAAGGCCGGTTGTATGGTTTTAATACTAAACGGGATAAAAACAATTTGACACATATCAAACATGGGAGTATATCGCCTTGTATTTATAAAAACCATACAACCAGCCGTTGGCTGAGAAAATGCCCCCCTCTTTTTATTCTCCCCCGAGGAGGCGATGTCCTAAGTCTGACAGCCAACAACCTACCCATTCCTGTTAATTTTTCAAAAAGAAATCCTCAAACGATTCCCCCTGGTCTTGCAGAATCACTCTCACTTTATCACGAGACAAAGATGGATTCTCTGCTGCATTCAGCAACTGGCATTTCTCATGGATTTTCTGATAGAAAAATTGATTGATTTTCTGGAAACCCACTTTTAATTCCATTTTCTTATCCATAAAAGATACCAGTACATCATTGGGAACGACAAGGATCTCATCAGCATACCGTTGAAGTTCTTCAATCCCATGGTCCGCCTTTTCACCCCGCGTCTTTCCTTCAAAAGAAAATGGTCTCGTGACCAAAGCCATGGTGACAATCCCAAGCTCTTTCGCTCGCTGTGCTACAATCGGTGCGATGTCAGAGCCTACCTGTCCACCCATACCCGCCATAATAAAGAGGACTTCCGCACCAATTAGCACCTTATCCAGCTCCATGGTAATCCATGGCTTTATTTTCTTTACATTCAAATGCCCATCCATGTAAAAACATTTCATGACTTCTGCATCTAACTGTATGCTCCTTTCTGCGCCCGACTGCAGCAAGGTCTCTTCATCTGCCACTGTAATATACTCCACATTTCGTATCGATTGATTCATCACGTAATCGAGCATATGATTTCCACCATGACCGATACCCATCATTTTGATTCTTAGCATTTGCTTCATATGATATTCCCTCCATTAAGGAAACACTGATTAAATCGTTATCGGATTTCATTCTTGGATTTTTATACAGAGCGAGGAGACATTCAACGCGAATAGCGAGCTATTTAAGGAGGATGTCGACGACGCTATGTATAAAAATCCATATGAAATCTGATTCTGCGATTTAATCAGCGTTTCCTTAATCCCAAATCTCTGCTTTCAAACTTGTGGGGATCCCTTTCCCGTAGCGTCATCCCGAGCGCAGCCGAGGGATCTTTCTTGCACTGCGGCCAGTATCACATCGGCATGGGCAGGGAAACGACGCCTTGGTACTACGTATTTCTGCTTTCACACATCCATCGTTTATCGGTCTGCAAAAAAGATTTCTCGACTTCGCTCGAAATGACGATACGTGGGGCTGATGTCTCCCAGTTACTAGTCACCAGCCACTCCTAATCCCCAGCTACTAATTTCTAGTCACTAGTACCCCCATCCCTATTTCCTTCTCATCCACTGGAAGACGCAGACGGCGGCAATGCCTACGATGCCTGCGATATCCGTCAGGCTGCCCGGGAAGAGCAGCAGCGGGGAAACGGCGATGAGGATCACGCGCTCGATGACGCCGGCCTTCCGGATGATCCAGCCTTCAAGACCGGCCACGAGAGCAAACGTCCCGATCATCGCGGTGAAGATGCTCCAGAGAGATTCCCAGAGTGTCGCTGTCTTGTCGACGCCGATCAGGAGTACCGGATTATCCAGGAAGAAGAATGGGATGATGAAGCCGATGAGCCCGAGGCGAACCGCCCAAAGTCCCGTCTTCGTCTGATCAGAGTCGGCGATGCCGGATGCCACATAGGCAGACATGGCGACCGGCGGCGTGATATTCGACAGGCAGGCATAGATGAGGCAGAAGAGGTGCGCGATGAGCGGAAGCGCACCCGCCTTGATGAGGACCGGCACCGCGACGGCCTGCACGATGACATAGGCAGCGACGCCCGGGACACCCATGCCAAGGATCGCGGACATGATCATGACGAGGAAGCCGGCAAGGTAAATGTGATCGCCCTGTACGATGGACAGGATGAGGTAGCCCATATTGAGCCCCATGGATGTCAGAGTGACGGTACCGATGATGATGCCGATGATGACGCAGCACACGCCGACCGAGATCGCACTTTTCGACCCTTCGACGACCGCTTCCAGGATCTTGGCAGGGCCCATGCGGGTATCCTTACGAAGCCAGCTGGCGCCGATGGTGACAAAGATGGAGATCACGGCCGCATAGAGCGGGGTGAAGCCGGCAAACATCAGCCCGATGAGGCTGACGAGCGGAAGCACCAGATGCCCCTGCTCCTTGATGACGACCATCGCATTCGGGATATTCTCCTTTGCGATGCCGGAGAGTCCGAGACGTTTCGCCTCGAAGTGGACCGCGAGCAGCAGGCCGACGTAGTAGAGGAGCGCCGGTGTGATGGAGGCAAGTGCCACATAGGTGTAAGACAGATTCAGAAATTCCGCCATGACGAAGCCGACCGCGCCCATGATCGGCGGGGTGAACTGACCGCCTGTCGATGCCACGGCTTCGACAGCGCCGGCAAATTCCTTCTTGTAGCCCGTGCGCTTCATGAGCGGAATGGTGATGGTACCGGTCGTCGCGACATTGGCGATGGCCGAGCCATTGATCATGCCCATGAGCCCGGAGGCGATGACCGCCACCTTCGCCGGGCCGCCGGATGTACGGCCGACAAGCGTCAGCGAGAAATCATTGATGAATTTCGAGAAGCCGCTGTGCTTTAAGAAAGCACCGAAAACGACGAAAAGAAAAATGTATGTCGCCGATACGCCGATACCGGTGCCAAGCACGCCCTGCGTCCCCCAGAACTGGGTAATGAGCACGCGCTTCAGCGTGAAGCCATTGTGTCCGAAATAGCCCGGCAGGTATGCGCCAAACCAGTTGTACGCCAGAAAGACCGCCGCGAGAATCGCAAGATTTCCCGATGCACGGCGCGCCGCTTCAAAGACGCAAACGATCGCGACGAGAGCGATGCCGACCTCCATATCAGAGATACGGCCGCCGGTCTGTGCAATGCGCGTGTAATTCAAGATCAGGTAAGTGAAAGAGCCGATGGAGCCCAGAATGAAAACCCAGTCCCAGATCGGCGGCAGCTTCCTTCTGCGCTTCTCCTTCTTATACGTAGGAAACAGCAAAAAGGTAAACAGCAGTAAGAAAATACAGTGGATCGCGCGCAGATTGATCGCGCTGATCGCACCGATGGTCGTAAAATACAGCTGGAACGCAGTCCACACGCAGAGAAGCACGATGATGGCCTTCCCCAACGGTCCTTCATAAATACGCATGCGGGAGTCTGCATCCTTGTCCTCCAGCATCTTCCGGGCTTTGTCATCCAGCTCGGCCTTGCTTTCCGCCACATCCTCCAAGCGGACGTCTTTCTCTTGACTCATGATTTCCTCCTATCCTTCCATTTCGGGGCTTTCCCGAAGAGTCGTATTGGTACAGTATAGCAGAGAATGGGTTCAGGGTTCAAGGTTCGAGGTTCAGGGTTCTGGGTAGCCTAGGGGGCGGCTCCGTCCACTGATTATGAATGAAAGCTCTGCTCGAATGAGGAATTAGGAATGGTGGTGCGGCACATAAAAATCAGAAGCGCCGCGGAGTTTTGATAGCGCTTCGCGCCGTCGTCATCCCGAGCGCAGCCGAGGGATCTTTCTTGCACTGCGGTCAGTATCACATAAGCACCGGCAGGGAAACGACGCCTTGGTGCCACGTATTTCTGCTTTCAAACATCCTTCGTTTAGCGGTCTGCAAGAAAGATTTCTCGACTTCGCTCGAAATGACGATACGAGAGCCTGATGTCTCCTAGTCTCCTAGTCACCAGTCACTTGCATCGCTTCTATATTTTTCCGCCGCCCCCGTTAAACCTTTTCCCAATCAAAAATCGGAAGCAGGACGGATCCCACTTCCGATTTTTTTAAACCTTATTTACTTTCAAAGAACGCTTTGTACGCGAGGTAGGTCTCGTAGGCATCTGCCTTGGAAAGGAGATCATACGGCGCATGCATGGAGAGCATGGCGGTGCCGCAGTCTACCACTTCTGCGCCCCAGTCCGCCATCATGAAGGCGATGGTGCCGCCGCCGCCCTGATCGACCTTGCCGAGCTCGCCGATCTGCCAGCAGACCTTGGCGTCCCTGAGGATGGAGATGATGTAGTCCATCATCTCTGCGGAGGCGTCGTTGGTGCTGTACTTGCCTCTGGATCCGTCGTACTTGGCGATGCAGGGGCCCTTGTTCATGAAGCAGCAGTTGTTCCTCTCCATGACCTCGGGGTAGGCGGGATCGAATCCGGCGCTGACATCGCACGAGAGGCAGACGGAGTTCCTCATGACGTCCCTGACCTCGCATCCCTCGTCCTGGGCCAGGTCTTCGATGAAGTCCCTGAAGAAGAACGACCTCATGCCGGTGACTCCGTCGGAGCCGGTCTCCTCCTTGTCGGCGAAGATCGTGACGGTGGTGTACTCGGGGTTCTTGGTGTCGAGCTCGGCCATGAACTCGGCGTAGGCGCAGGAGCTGTCGTCCTGACCGTAAGCGGCGATCATGGATCTGTCGAGTCCCATGTCCCTGGGGTGGAACGCGGGAACGGCGCAGAGCTCTGCGGTCTCGAAGTCGTCCTCGGTGATGCCGTATCTGTCGTTGAGGATCTTCATGATCGCCAGCTTGACCCTGTCCTTGACCTTCTCGTCGTTGTAGGGGATGGATCCGATCAGGAGGTTCAGCTGTTCCCCTTCGACGATCTCGGAAGCGCCCTTCTTCATCTGGTTTTGGGCCAGGTGGGGGAGCAGGTCGGTGATGAGGAAGGCGGGCTCGTCGTGGCCCTCTCCGATCTTCACGGTGACCTTCTCGCCGCTCTTGGTGTACACGACACCGCGGATGGACAGAGGGATGGTGGTCCATTGGTACTTCTTGATCCCGCCGTAGTAGTGGGTCTTGAAGAACGCCATGGAGGCGTCCTCGAACAGGGGGTGGGGCTTGAAGTCGAGCCTGGGGCTGTCGATATGGGCTACGGAGACGCGAACTCCCTCGGAGACGGGCCTCTTTCCCTTGGTGCACATGAGGATGGTCTTCCCGCGGTTGACCTTGTAGAACTTGGCTCCCGCCTTGAGCTTGGCTCCGCGGACGTACTCCTTGTATCCCCTGTCGGCGAGGATGGGGAGGACGTAGTCGATGACCTCGCGCTCCGTCTTGTTGGTGAGGAATGCCTTGTATCCCTCGCAGAACTCATCGGCCTCCTTGGAGAGGCCGTGCTCCGTTTCAGGGATGCTCTTGCGGTCCATGAGGAGCCCCTCGGAGAGCTCCTGTCCCTTGGTCTTCTTAACCATGAGCAGGTGAATGGAGCCACGGATACTTACCCATATGGACATCCTGATGGGGTCCCGGGAAACAACCTCTCGAAGATGGTCGATTTCGGCATAGTTCGCAGAGAAGGCAGCAAGAATGATGGGAAGTGGGTGATTTCATCTGATTGAATCGATCAAACTTAAACGGCACTGGAGCTAGGTGACATCCGAGTTGGTGTCGCCTATCGGGCGAAGGGTCGGGTTGCGACCCCCGCGGTTCACGGCTCGAAGCCGAAGCCGCGCGTCCCGCGGCCAGGATGTTGTAGCTCGCATTGAGGTCCCGATCCATGACGAGTCCGCAATGCGGACAGTCATGCACCCTCACGGACAGGTCCTTCGCGACGATGCGCCCGCATCCGGAGCACATCTGAGACGTCCGGGGATCGACCTCGACGACCGTCGTACCGGAGCGTTCCGCTGCACGAGTAAGACGATTTTCGAGTATTCCCCACGAGGCGTTGTATTGCGAGCGGCGGGTACTCCGCCGC
>ENA-ORPK01002859-ORPK01002859.1-human-gut-metagenome-genome-assembly--contig:-NODE-2859-length-11373-cov-5.161513_pt1 | contig 11373 bp, 12 predicted proteins | sample MGYA00242139_ERZ509068 | MGnify/ENA primary metagenome ERZ509068 (study PRJEB26280, sample SAMEA2338687) | human gut metagenome | biome: human gut; feature: human-associated habitat; material: faeces... | reverse complement strand
CTAGCCGTATTGTTGTCATGAGAGGTGGCTATATCCAACAAATCGGAACTCCAATTGAAATTTATGACCATCCATCGAATCTATTCGTTGCAACTTTCATTGGCTCACCTGCCATGAACGTTCTTGAAGGCGAATATGAAGATGGCAAGATTTATCTAAATGGAGGCAAGGTTGAAATTGCCTTACCTAGAGGAACAAAAACTGCCCATGATACCTTCTATAAGGAACAAATCGAGCTTGCAAATGCTAAATTGGCCAAATTAGAAGAAGAATTATCCGCGAAAGAAAAATGGGATCAAGCTCTTGCCGATAAGGTAGAGAATACCAAGAACGAGATTGCTTCCTACGAAGAAGCCTTGAAGGGAAGACATAAAGTGGCATATGGTATCCGCCCAGAAGATATCCACGATGTAAAAGAAGATAAGGAAGGACTTACTTCTCCAGTTGAATTGACTGTCAATGTCGCCGAACTTCTTGGACATGAATATTATATCCATACCGATTTTGGTGGAGTGGATATGGTTGCAAAGATTCCTCTTTCCACCCCAATCCATAATGGAGATAAGATTTCCTTGGCATTCGATGCTAAAAAGGCCCATATATTCGACTTGACTTCTACTAAGAGAATATTCTAATAACCTAAAATAAATCGAGAATCTAGAAATAGGTTCTCTTTTTTGTACCCTTTTTAACTAGTGACCTCCAACTATATAAATAGGAGGTAATATGAATAACGACAACCAAAAATATACAAAGATAATATTTATCATCATTGGGGTGGCATTTATCTTGGCAGGGGGATATGCCTATTTTGCCAAAAATGATTTCTTCTATTTAGCTTTATCTATCCTTTTTGGACTTCTTTCTATTTCAATTGGATTTGTATTTTCTCTCCAATTAGAACAAAAATTCCCCCATCAGGAGGAATCTGAATCTAATGAAGAGGGACTATAGATGAAGGAAATTCTTTATCTTTGATTTTTCTAGTGGAAGAAGAAGCAATATAGCGATGATGCTAGAAGATATTCCTTGGACTAAATCAAATAGAGAGCTTAGCCAGAACCCTTCTTTATAAAGGATGTAATAGCAAACTACATAAGTTAGGACCATAAATATCATCCCAACAAAAGGAGAGATGAAACGTAGGAATTTATGATTCTTTAATACTTTCATTAATATTCCGGTGACTAGGCACATGCTTCCTTTTGCAATGATAGTAAAAGGAACAAAATTGGCTCCCCCAAGGAATAAATCTGACATCGAGCCACCTAACATCCCTACAAGCATTCCTTCAAGAGGTCCGATAAACATCGCGACCAATAAAGAGATGCAGTCCCCGAAATTAAAATACCCCATTCCCCCGGCATAACTAATCTGAAGAAAGGAGGTGCATACAAAACACAAGGCAGCAAAAACACCTACAATGGTAATCCTGCTTATAAGTGACCTTGTATCAAAATAACTATTCTTTGTCTTTGTTTCCATACTTTTTATCTCTATTCATAGGCTTTCTAAAGTTTTTATTAGAAATGGATTTATAATCTTTCCTAGGTCCTTTTGAATAGGATTTTCTCTCTACTTTAAAACCTTCTTTCTTGGTATAAGGTTTCTTGGAGAAAGATTTCTTCTTGAAATCAGGCTTGCTCGAGCCTTCTTCATCTTTCTTTCTATATGGCTTCTTGAATCCATCATTCTTGAACCCGTCTTTCTTGAATCCATCTTTTTTAAATCCAGGTTTCTTATATCCGTCTTTCTTGAATGGACGTTCTTTCTTATCAAAAGATTTCCTGAATGGTTTCTTTTCTTCTTTTGTAGAAGAACCTTCATCACCCCTGTTTATGCGTTTAGCAAAATTCTCGTTCTTATCGAAAGGTTTCTTCTTTACTGGACCGTCTTCGTCTTGCTTACGTTTTTCAATAGATATCCTAAGCCTTTCTTGTTCATTCTCTTTTATTGAGTGTAGCAATTCAATGGCTTCAGTTTCGTTAATGACCTTGATGCCTTTCCTTCTTAAGAAAGAAGTAGTGACGCCTTCCCCATCGATTAGGTTTCCATCGAATTTACCATTATAGATCTTATGGACCCCACAGGAAGGAGAATTCTCTTTTAGGATAGCTAACTTAATACCTAAGAATGAACAGATATTAAAGGCTTTCTCTGCACCGCGATAGAAATTTGAGGTAACATCTTCTCCTTTATTGTTCCTTACCTGCCCTTTTTTAATCTCACTAGGAAGTCTAGGAGTCTTAAGTCCTCCTTCTAGTTCAGAACAAAAAGGGACTAGTTCAAAATAAGAAGATAGTTCCATTAATTCTTCTATTAAGTTATCTTTGCCGTCATAACGGCATTTATCACCAAGCAAACATGCTGAAATCAATACTTTTTCCATAGCGCATAAATGATAAAGAAAAACGTTGCATAAATAAAGAAATAAAAGGTTAATTTAACTCTTTCTCTTATTTATAGATAAAAAATCCAATTATATTTATAATCAATTCCCGTGGACAACTTATATTCATATAACAACATTACATATAATATCGAGATAAAAAGGAAAAAAGGATGTAGATCCATATATTTTCGTTTATCTCCTAATTCTAATGTAGTTAGGGTTAGCGCGCCTTATTATGTATCTAATGAAAAGATAATAGAATCTACGATTAAGCGTATTCCTTTGCTAGTAGATAATGCGAAAAAGACGGGAGAGATGGATGATCTTGAATCCCATTATTTTCTTGGAGAAAAGAAAGACGATGTAGTGGATTTATCTATTTTAAAAGATGAATGCTTAGATATTTTGAACAAAAAAGTATCTTATTATTCTTCATTAATGGGTATTTCTAGGACTTATAAAGTCAAGATTAGGGATATGAAAACTAGATTAGGTACGAATTCTAGACGTACATATTCTCTTGATTTTGCTTCTATTTTATTTAGATTCCCATTAGAAGTAATGGATTCGATAATAATCCATGAATTAGCACATCATTTTGAGTTTAACCATTCTAAAAAGTTCTATGATGTAGTATATAAATATATGGATGAGCCTACTTATAAATATTATTTGTATCTAATTAGGAAAAGAAAATATGATCGATCATATCTCCTCGAAAGAAAATAGTTCCATAAAACGTTATAAATCTATCCTTAAAAATGGGGATGAAAATTATTTTGTCGTTGAAGGATTTCACCTAATCGAGATGGCAAAAGTTGCTTCTTGCTTGGTTGAGGTTTTTCTAACTGAAGAAAAAGACTTTAAGGGAATAAAGACCCATGTCATCCCATTTTCTTTATTAAAGGGAATGGCGACTTCTACTAACCCTGAACCAATTTTAGGGATATGCAAGAAGAAAGAAATGACGATGTTTAGCTCAAATAAAGGACTTCTTTTAGATAGAGTTCAAGACCCAGGGAATGTTGGGACTTTGCTTAGAAGTGCCCTTTGTTTTGGCTATAAAGATATCTATTTATTAAATGGATGCGCTTCTATATATAATCCAAAAACCATTGCTTCTAGCCAAGGGGCGATGTTCAAGCTAAATATATTTTCTAAATTAGATGGCAAAAAGATAATTCCTTTATTAAAAGAAAACGGATATGTTGTCTATGCAAGTGCTTTAAAAGATTCGCTTGATTTTGAATTGATAAAGGAATTACCAAAAAAATATATCATTTGCCTTGGGAACGAAGGAATAGGCATGGATAAAGACAATATCAATCTATGTTCCTCCTCTTTGTATATAAATATAGACAATATGGATTCGCTTAATGTAGGGGTGGCGGGTTCGATATTGATGTATGGAATGAATAAGAAATAGAAGTTTTTGTTTAGACAAATTCCCTATTTTTGACCATTCTTATCTATTAGATAAACATTTTTTATTGAACACCTTTATACTTGCTTTATAATGAAATTATGAAAAAGAATTGTTACAAATTAATTCCTCTTACGTTCCTTAGCTTAACATTAGGAGCGTGCGCTTCTAAAAACAGTTCAGTCGAGACTGTTGCTCCTGAAGTTGCTTTTGAAGCGGCTGAAAAAGCCGCGAAGAAGACTAGCGAAGCTGATAAGGCTAGGATTAAGACCGTCGATAGCCCAATTTATGGCCAATTCGGTGTCGAAGTAAAAAATAATAACAAATGGAATTACCTAGAAACAAAAGTAGAGCATCTACCTCTAGATTTAATATATTCAAATTATGCAACTAAGGATGCAAAGCAACTACAGGCTAGCATAATTAGCAAAGGCGATGGAAAGGACGCTCCAGGTGCGACATTAAAAATCAATACAGATATGGAATTCAATGGAATGCCTGTAGATTCCTTTACACCTAGAATCGAGGATTTATCCGTTGCTACCTATATAAAAGATGGGACAGTCTATGTTGATTATTCTGATCCTTCCCTCAAATTAGTAACAAACCTAATGAAATTGGTCGTAAAGCAATATTCCCCATACGATGTTACTTTCCCGAAATCAAATAAGGCAAAGGTAACTCTAGATGAAGAAGGATTAAATAAAGTAAATGATGTCATGTCTAATTTCGATGTTGATGTCACTGCTTTACGTAAATTGCATAACGATGTTCCTTCTTTATTCGAATTCAAAGGCAATAAGATTACTGTAAGGGCAACAACCAAAGAAGAATTCAAATCATATTTAGAAGCAGCTTATGATATCGGTTCAAGTGAACTTGATTCATCTGCTAAGGATTCCGCTTCCTCTGCTAAAAAGGAAGTCATGGAAAAATATGATAAATACATGGAATATGCGACATTTAATTCCTTCGTGACTACGATTGGATACGATGATAAGGGCATTTCTAGCATGTCTTCTTCGTTGAATATCTCTAGTTTCGATCATGATGGATTAGTCGCAGCTTATCCTGATGATGAAGCCTTCCCATATGGCAAATTCTCTTATTCAGGCGAATTTGAATTTAGTTATGAGGGAATTGCCCCGATGTTCCCAACTGACCTAGATAAATATGAAGAAATAGTCGTCAAGGAAAAAACTCCTGCTACAAATAATTAATTAAGTAAGCTATTTGGACTAATAATCTAGATGGCTTTTTCTTTGCTCAGTCTTTCTAGCTGAAATATTTTTTGTTGACACGAATTGGAGCAATGTTAAATTCAAAATATAAGGGGCATAAAAACAAATGACCCCTGCAGCTTGATAAGGCTAAATCCATTCATAATGAAGAATATTCCCTCATCAAGATGAAAAAGGAGACTGATAAATGAAAAAAATTATGTTTGCATTAGTGCCGCTTATGCTTTTCTCCTGTGACATTAAGCCAACCTCGACTAGCGAATCTTCTATGGAAACTAATGATTTGACTGAACCTAATATTTCAACAATCGAAACATTTACATCTACTTCGACATCCGAGAAATTTAAATTGAAGTATCCTTCAACATTTTCGTTAGTTAGCAGTCAATATGGCATAGAATATAGCGATTGCAGCATTGAATTTACTAGCGTTGTTGACTGTGCGATTAGGTGGAAGGAAGGGAGTTTGAATAAAACTTCTCACCTGATTTATACAATTGAATTCGATAAAAATATCTTGTATAGCTTCACTTGGGACCAAATCTCATTTACAGAAGCAAAACATGAAGGGGATAGTGAGACTCCAAGTTTCTTGTTTGAATGTGAATATCGTTACTTCTCTTCCGATTATAAAGAGTTACATTTCGAGACTGCAGGTTTAATGGGTTCAGAAGATGAAAATGGTAGCCAAATAATCCTAGGGAAAATGGTCTATGATTTTACCATTTTAGAATAATACCCAATAATTGACAAAAGGAGTTTCCTTAAAAATGGGGACTCCTTTTTAATGTGAATTGAAACTAAGCAAATAAAACCTTTATCTTCCTTTATTTATGGTTTGATTTGCTATAGAATTTATAAGCCTAGCGATAGGAAGTAGTAATAGAGCAAAGCTAGCTTAAAGGGACAGGGAGATAGTGAGACCCCCTGAACTAACTTCTATGAATTCACCCTTGAAGGCGGTTAGGAGACTAACCCGTATCCTTGCGTTAAAAGGGAATAGAGCTTATCTATATATTATATATATTGATATAGATAGGAATAAGGATGGCACCACGGTAATTATCGTTCCTAAATAGATGCCTTTTTTATTTTTAGGAGAAAAGAATGGAAGATTTGGATTTGGTCTTAAGCGACGGCAAAAGTGAATTAAATAGTTGTACCGATTCATCTGCACTAGATACATTTTTTGCTAAATACCTATCAAAGAAGGGAAAAGTGTCCTCTTTGATGGGATATATGAAGGAAATAGCAAAAGAAAACAAAGCTGCATTTGGAATGAAAGTAAATGCAATAAAGAATGAATTAAATGCAGCTTATGAAGAAAAGAAGGCCTATTTTGAAAAGTTGGCTTTGAATAAGAAATTGCAAGAAGAAACAATTGATATTTCTCTTCCTGGAAGAGAGGTTACTCCAGGCAGGACCAATCCATATTATCTAATTATTGATGAAGTTACCGATATATTCCTAGATATGGGATATGAAGTAAAAGAAGGAAGAGACGTTGAGACTGATGAATATAATTTCGAATTGCTAAATGTTCCTGCCGATCATCCAGCTAGAGATATGCAAGATACTTTCTATTTCGATTCATCTTTATTGCTTAGGACCCAGACTAGTGCAGCCCAAGCCCATACGATGAAAGAAAAAGCAATAAAGACCCCAATTAAGATTATTTGCCCCGGCAAAGCCTATAGAAGAGATGATGATGACATGACTCATTCCCATCAATTCGCCCAAATTGAAGGGCTAGTTGTCGATAAAAATATCTCAATTGCCAATTTGAAGGCTACATTAGAATTATTCGCGAAGAAGATGTTTGGAGAAAAAAGGCAAATAAGATTACGTTCATCTTATTTCCCGTTTACCGAACCTAGCGTTGAAGTTGATGTATCTTGCTTTTCTTGCAATGGCAAAGGCTGTGCCTTATGCAAGAATACTGGATGGATTGAGATTCTAGGCGCTGGAATGGTTAATCCAAAAGTCCTAGAAATGTGTGGCTATGACCCTGAACTCTGGTCTGGATTTGCTTTTGGGGTCGGAGTTGAACGTGTTGCCATGCTAAGATATGGAATCGATGATATCAGGAGATTCTATCAAAATGATGTCCGTTTCCTCTCCCCATTCAAGGGTAAATAAGGAGTAAAACAATGAAAGTACCATTTTCATATTTAAGAAAACATGTCGATCTAGGTGATATCGACGTTAATGAAGTTGCCTCCAAATTGACTTTTGCCGGGGCTGAAGTAGAAGGGATTGATTATCTTGCCTCCGGGACTAATCTAGTTATTGGCGAGATCAAGTCTTGTGTCCCTCATCCAGATAGCGACCATTTGCATATTTTAGAAGTATATGAAGGCGATAAATATGGGACCCATCAAATAGTTTGCGGTGCCCCAAATGCTAGAGTTGGATTAAAAGTAATAGTAGCTAGAGTAGGGGCCAAATTACCTCAAATCGAGATAAAAGAATCTACCATCAGGGGTGTTTTTAGCGATGGAATGTGCTGTTCCTTGCTTGAACTTGGGGTAGATAGCAAATATTTAAGCGAAAAGCAAACTAGCGGGATTGAAGAATTACCTAGCGATGCAGTTCCTGGCAATGAAGATGTCTTGGGCTATCTTGGCCTAGATGATGCAATTTTAGATATTTCAATCTTACCAAATCGTCCAGATCTATATTCTTTGTCTAATGTTGCCCTAGAAGTTGGATGTTTATTTGAAAAAGAAGTCAATATCGATGAATATCCTGAAGTCAAGGATATCGATAATGATTTCATTTTGGGCTCAAAGACTCCAAATTGCTCGATTTTCTATGGCGGTATTGCTAGAAACGTCAAGACAAAACCATCACCAACCTGGTTAGTATCCTTATTGAATGGATGTGGGATTAGGTCGATTAATAATGTCGTTGATATTGGCAACCTAGTCATGCTTATTACAGGCCAGCCAATCAATATGTATGATTTGGATAAACTCCATTCTAAATCATTGATTGTAAAAGATGATATCGAAGGCGATTTTGTCGCCATGTATGATAATACATATAAACTCCAAAAGGGTGATTTGTGTGTTACTAACGAAAATGAAGTCATGTGTCTAGCTGGTATTATGACTTCAAAAGAATGCATGGTAGATCAATCTAGCAAGAATATTGTTATCGAAGCTGCCTATTTCAAAGGTGCCCCAATCCGTCATACTTCTTCTAGAATCGGACTTTCTAGCGATTCGAGTTTGCGTTTTGTAAAAGGAATATCTTCTTCCTATCAAAAGAAGGCTATCGATGCCTGCTTATATTATCTAAAGGAATTAGGAGAAGCTTCTTCGATTTCTATTTTAAATAATTATGGATCAATTAAGACTAAACAAGATGAGATTAGCCTTGATGCAAATTATATCGATTCTAGATTGGGTACTTCTTTTGGTAAGGATACAATCATAAAAACCTTAGAAAGAGATTATTTCAAATTGAAAGAAGATAAGGATAATAAGCTTACTTTCTTAGTACCTTTATATAGGCTAGATATTGATACAAAAGCGGATTTAAGCGAAGAAGTCATCCGTATATTAGGTTATGAAAATGTTGTTTCTACTCTTCCAACAACCAAATTATCATTAACTGGATTGACTCCAAATCAAGAAAAGAAAAGACATATAAGACGTTATCTAACTTCTTTAGGTTTAGATGAAGTTCTTACCTATACATTAATTAGCAAGAAGAATAAAGATAGATTCAATTTCTTCCATAATGAAGAAGCCTATGTTCTTTCTAATCCAATGAGTGAAGATAGAAGTGTAGTTAGAAAAGGACTTACTTTGTCTTTGCTTGAGACTATTGTCTATAACGCTTCTAGACAAAATAAGGATCTAGGTGTCTTCGAAGTTTCTGATATCGATACCCCTAAATATAAAGGAACTCACTTGGGCATAGTTTTAAGCGGGAATAAATTAAATAGGGGATTATTAGAAGCTAAACCATATGATTTCTATGATGCCAAGGGAATATTAGAGGGAATAGTAGATTATTTGAATATCACTCCAAATAGAATTAATTTCCTTAGATATGAATCAACTCTAGAAGAACTACATCCTGGAAAGAGTGCTTCAGTTAGGATTGATAATAAATTAGTTGGAGTCTTAGGCGAATTACATCCAAATAGATTAAAAGAATATGGTTTGAAGAACGCTGTTGTACTTGAACTAGATTTGACTGCCTTATTAAGTGTCAAATCGAGCGCTCCAAAAGCCATTATTCCAAATAAATTCCCATTCGTTACAAGAGATTTAGCTTTCCTTTGCCCGAAAGAAACTAGCCTAGCCATGATTAAAAAGGAAGTAGGCAAGTCATCTTCCTTGATCAAAAATGTTGAGGCTTTTGATATTTATGAAGGTGCTAGTTTATTAAAGGGACAAAAATCAATGGCTATAAGGATCACCTTGCTTGACCAAAATAAGACTCTTACTGATGAAGAGGCTAACTTAGCGATTGCTAAAGCAATTGATGCCCTTGCTAAGTTACATTGCGAGATTAGGAAATGATTATCTTTAAATCTAGTGTCTTAATAAATAAAGATCTTGAATTCGATGAAGATTTTTCCTATTCAAAAGAAGAATGCATTAAGCTTTATCCTTTATTGGAAGTAACTTCTTCTAATATCAATGGATATTTTTACCGTGACGAAGATAATTATCTAAGGGCTAATGTATTAGTTAAGGCAGATGTAATCCTTTCAGATTCACTTACCTGTGAACCGTTTAAAAAAACCCTCGATATAGCCGAGGATTTTGAGATTATGGATAAAGAAGATGGAGAAGGGGAAGGGTATATCTTCCCTTCCTCTAGCTTTGAATTAAAAGATCTTTGCCTTTGCTTAATAAAGACTTATGTTCCTTTAAAACCCTTGAAGGATAATTAGGATTTAAATTCATTCCCACACTGGGAACAAAATTTAGCATCTTTAGGATTTATATATCCGCATTTTAAACATACTTTTGTTGAGATTTCGCTTTTGGAGAGATTCTCTTCTTTTGTCGTGCCTTTATTTATAAATCTATCGCTAGAATCAAAACTTGGGGCATAGAAACGGTGGTTATTGCTTTCAGTTTCAAATACATGCCCATCGTTAGAATCTATATTATTGTTATTAGAATTCTTTTCTTTTAGGAATTTATTTATCCTCCTATATTGACTAATAACAATAAGTGCGCATTGGAGAAAAAAGATAGATATTGCAAGAGCAATCATAAAACCAGGGAAATATACCTCAAATCCTATATTTCTTGAATTTACTATTCCAATTATCATCAAGACCATGGAAATAGTAAACAAAACTGAAAATATAATAAAAAATATAATACCTATCTTTTTAGCCTTTTTTAGATTGGTTGGATCTTTGCATATCTTTTTATACAGGCCGTAATTGCCTTTGATTTTATTATTCCAGAAAGGCTCTTGCTTTAAATTTTGCTCATATTCATTGATATAGTCTTTGTTGTCCATATTTTTACCTCCAAGAGAATTATATAACATTTTAATCATATTCGTATAAAAAAATATTTTTTTGAAAACTCTTGAAAAGATTTGAAATTATTAGATAATATAACTAGGAGGGCATTATGATCAAATGGATAAATGAACTAGAAAAGGAAGGAATAGTAACTTGCTATTCTACGAATATGACTTTTAATTCTATTGCCTCTATTTCTCTAGTTAATGCTTATAAAGTCCAAGTGGGGGTAGATGATGATAGAAATATCATTGTCAGGCCACTTAGCAAAGATAGGTATTCTCTAGGAGATATCGATCCCCATTCCTGCTTCGATGTAGCAAACAAGAAAAGCTATTCGCGAATTTCATCGACACCCCTTATGTCGACTTTAGGCAAGATGCTAAATATAAATTTCTCTTCCATCCCTAAAAAATATAAGTCGATATATGATGAAGAAAATGAATACTATGTCTGCGAAGTAGATTTAGATGAGGATGATATGGTCAAATTCTTAAGTTCATCCTTTGACAACTGTCCGTACTACCGTCTGGATGATGAATATCAGGTAGTGCGGCATCAGATGTAGCGGTCAGATATGAACCGCCTTATAGGTGGCTTCATTCTTGGTGTACTGCTCGTTTAGCCAGTCACAGGCGGCAGAAATCCCTTCATTTGAGAATTCAAATGAAGCAGAGGTTTTCTGTTCCTCCGGTGTGGCATCAAAACAGAACGGACCCGGCCAGACAGTGGCGCATAACGAGTCCTCAGAGCTTTCAGAACCTTTGATTTTTTGTAGTTTGTAATGCATGCCCAGATAGCTTCCGGTAAA
>ENA-ORPK01002856-ORPK01002856.1-human-gut-metagenome-genome-assembly--contig:-NODE-2856-length-11385-cov-10.963460_pt1 | contig 11385 bp, 8 predicted proteins | sample MGYA00242139_ERZ509068 | MGnify/ENA primary metagenome ERZ509068 (study PRJEB26280, sample SAMEA2338687) | human gut metagenome | biome: human gut; feature: human-associated habitat; material: faeces... | reverse complement strand
CGCCCTAATCCAAGATGGTATTGCTTTGCTCTATGTGCTTCAAAAGCAACAATCAGATCTCGCAAACCCTCTCGATTGCTCAGTTGCCCAAACATCATTGCAAGCAATTGATTCCAACAAGTGGTTTCCATCATACTTGCGGACATAGTTGTTAAACTGAGTTCTGTTCAAAAAAGCGGTGAGTTGGGCAAAAACGTATTTGTCTTGGAACATAACAGTCATTTGAATTTGACTGCAAAGTTACGAAATCAAGTCCGTTTCATTCCAAAACACCACCTAATAGACTGTATTTCAATTAATTCAGAGAGCAATTAGTCCGCTTTAACGGGACAGTAGTGTCTTACTTTGTATTGATGCTATAGTATCTTCGTTGAATTACTACAGTACTTTGTAAGCACTCAAATTAGGGCTTAAATTAGAAATAAGTATCTTCGCTGTTGAATTTAAAACATGAGTCCACTTGAAAAAGTCAGAGCACTATCAATCTGAAAGTTTAACAGCAAAAAGATGGCTAAAATGGGTTCTTTTGTGCTATAAATGTCATACAGAATAGTTCTTCTTATGCTTTTAAGTTTTAAACTGTAAGCATTTTGAGGTGCCCCTCTGTTTTGATGGCACTTTTTCAAGGTGACTCAAACATTGAATTATGTACAGCAGTGAAGATTTAGAAAGATTCTATTTCCAGTACTAGACAGAGGCAATGCCGAAGGGCATCTCCATTGAACAGTTCTGTTCACGTAATAAAGTACCTTATAACATATTCTACAAATGGTACAAGGATACACGCAACAAGATAGTGGAAGTAAAGGTGGATGGGCTTCCTACCTCGGCTCAGGAAGAGCCGAAGCAGGAAAGCTCTTCCCAAGAACCATCTTCTACAGTAACGAAGCCTTCCGGTGTTCGTATTCTCGTGGAGTTGCGAATGACCAATGGACTGCATATCTCCCAGAAGAACCTAAGCTATCAAGAGCTGAAGCGACTGATAGAGAAACTAGAGGGTCTATGCTGAGTGTTACCGGTATTAACCGCTTCTATTATCTCCGTGACTTTACGGATATGCGATGCAAACATAGTCGTGTACTGTCGATCATACGTGAGCAACTTCACCGTGAACCAAATGATGGTGATGTATTTATAGTAATGTCTCGTGACCGTCGTATAGTAAGACTGTTCGCATTTGACAATCGTTCATATAGTTTGTTTGAAAAGAAGTTTGTAGCAGGTCATCAGTTCATGAAAGTAGAACGTGAAGGCAATGATTGTGTATATATAATAAGTTGGAAAGATGTGGTAATATTATTGGCAAACCCAATAGTTAAAACATTGAAAATCAGATAATTATGTTGTTTGTTAATTCGTTTTTCTAACATATTTTCACTATCTTTGTAGTTGAAAATCAGAGCATTACGAATGGACGAACTGCAATATTTCATAGAACAAAAAATAGAGCTTTTGGCACGAGAATCAAACTTGTGCCCCGCTCTTGATTACAGTGAAGGTATGGAAGCAGACGAACAAAAACGTTATATTAATTATTTGGCAGATCGTGTAAATGCTGATGATTTGGAGAAACGTGCAATGAAGCTTGTTTTACAGGATTCTCTTGATAAACAAAAAGAATACGATGTCCGCTTGTCAAAACTTGATGCCGTATTGTCAGATGTTGAAGATCTCCTGACTTCGTCACTCATAAAGTGTATTTTATGTGTGACGAAGTCAGGAAATATGAGCTTTTTGAGTAACGACGTCATGAGAGATTAAGATGAGCATAGACAAGGTGCTTACATTGGCTAAGACCATCACAACCATACAGATTAAGTTACCTCTGAACAAGGAGGTTTACACCCAAACAATGTTGATAGCAAGGCATCAGAAAATAGCTAAACTCTTTGACGAAGATTTTTGGGTGACACGTTGACGAAGTCAGGAAAAATAAAAATAGGAGGAAAACGAATCATTTTCCTCCTATTCCTATGTGTCAAACAACTGGCTTATTTCTTTTCGCCAATCTGTTTCAGCATTTCATCCACAGCAGTCTTCAGCTGACGGTCGTTGCCGTTGATGAAGTCTTCAGGAGTATTGTATACAGTAATGTCCGGATTGAGCTGTGTGTTCTCGGCGTATGTTCCGTCAAGACTCATACATCCCACCTGAGGAATGCCAAATACAATTGATCGGTCAATCATAGTCTCCCACCATACGGCCGTCATAGTTCCTGCAACAGGAGCACCAACGAGTTTGCCTATGCCGAGAGTCTTGTAGACCAATGGGAATCCATGGCCGTTGCTGTAGTCGTCCTCGCAGATGAGTACGCACGAAGGCTTCACCCACTTGTTGAACGGGTCGCGACCTATGTATTGTCCGCGTGGCATGAACTTCTGATATTCCTTGCCGTTGAGCAGCGTACACAGGTCGTCGTGCAGCCATCCGCCTCCGTTGTGACGTTCGTCGACGATTACCGCCTCGCGGTTGCGGTTCTTGTCGCTCAGCAGTTCACGATAGACTGTACGGAAGCTCTCGCTGTTCATAGCCTTTACGTGTACATAGGCGAGACGGCCACCCGACAGGCTGTCTACCAGCTGACGGTTGCGCTCCACCCAACGCTTGTAGAGCAGTTCGTTCACCTTGCCCATTGACATTCCCTTTGTAGTAATGTCGAAGGTGCGGCCTCCCTTGGCGCGAACGGTCAGTCGGATTGTTTTGCCAATCTTTCCGTCGAGCAACGGGAAGTAGTCCATACCGGCTTTGATTTCTGTACCGTCGATTTTCTCGATGATGCAGCCAGTCTTTACGTCGGTCTGCTTGCAGGCAATCTCGCTGCCCTTCACAATCTCCTCAATCTTCAGTCCGTCGCCTGTGTAGTTCTCGTCGAAGAAAAGTCCGAGGTTTGCGGTCTGCATCGAAGCCCACAGTCCGTTGTATCTTGCGCCTGTATGCGATGCGTTCAGTTCGCCCAGCATCTCGCTCAGCATCTCCTGGAAGTCGCTGTTGTTGTTGATGTAGGGCAGGAAGCGCTCGTAAGTCTTGCGGTAGCCTTCCCAGTCTACGCCATGCAGGTTCTTGTCGTAGAACTTGTCCTTCACCTGTCGCCAAACGTGGTCGAACATGTAGGCACGCTCCTTGTAGGGCTGATAGTTGAACGGAGCCTCAAAGTCGATGTTCTTGACAGTTCTGCTTGATGGCGTAACCTTCTTGATGCCGCCGTCGCCAGCCAGATATATGTTCTGGTAAGTCTTGTCGAACACCATCTCGCCACCTCCGAGGTTCTTCATCAGCAATTCTGTATGACCTGTAATAAGGTTGCGGCGCCACAGGTCGGCACCACCCTCAAACGAAGCCTTATAGTAGATGTTCTCGCCCTCCTTGTCGAGCAAAGCGTCGCCGAGGAACGAAGAGTTGACCGTAAGGCGCACGATGCGGTCGCGGCAGTTTTCAAGATCGAACTTCAGAGCCTCAGTCTCCTGTGCTTTCGGCTTCTCTATATCCATCTTCTCCTTCTCTTCTTTCTTTTCCTCCTGCTTCTTCTCCTTATTAGTCATGTTCTCCTTAGCCAGGGCACGCTCCTCCTTGTTCATGCGGAAGCGCTCGTAAGCCTCAAGGTCGAAGAACATCAAGTAAGCGTCCGATTCAGCTCCCCAGCTGCCGTGGCTGCGGTATCCGGCACGGTCGCTGCTGAACAGCATAGCCTTGCCTCCAAGCACCCACTTGGCGTCGCCCTCATTATATCCGCTTTCGGTGAGGTTGTGTATTTCGCCGTTGCCCGAAGCGTTCACCAGGGCAATGTCCGAATTGTTCCATCCTCCCACGCCGATGTACGAGGAGAGCAGCCACTTGCTGTCGGGACTCCATGAGTAGTCGATGTCGCCGTCGCTGTACGAATAGACGAACTTGCCGTCCATAACAGTCTTCACGTTCTTGCCCTTGGCGTCCATCACGCGCAGAGTGCCACGGTTTTCCCAGAAAGCGATCTGCTTGCCGTTAGGGCTGAATTTCGGATGGAATGAAGTCTGGTCGGATTGTGTCAGACGTTCCTCTACGAGTTCGGTAGCGTAAGCAAACTGCTTCTCGTCCTTGTTCTTGATGGTTGTAGCGTAGATTTGCCACAGTCCGTTGCGCTCCGAGTCGTAGATAATGGTACGTCCGTCGGGCGCAAAGTCGATGTCGCGCTCCTGTTCAGGAGTGTTTGTAATCTGCTTTGTAGTGCGGTATTCTATCGAAGTGACGTACACGTCGCCATGCAGCACGAATCCGATTTCCTTGCCATTTGGCGACAGCTTGATATTATAGGCACCTGAGTTCTTAATCTGTCGTATCAGTTCCTTGCCCTCGTTGTCTGCCACAATCTTTATGGCAGTCTTCTGCGGCTGTGCTCCCTCGCGTACCGTGTAGATTTCGCCGTCGTAGCCATAGCACAGGGTGCCGTCAGCGGCAGCCGAGAGGAAGCGTACAGGATTCTTCTCGTGGTTGGTGATGCGAGTCTCCTTGCCGTCGAGAGAGCGGCGGTAGATGTTGAGCGTACCGTTCTGTTCGCTCAGATAGTAGAACGACTTGCCGTCGGCAGCCCATACGGGGTCGCGGTCTTCGCCGTCGAATGTGGTAAGTTTCTTGAACTTCTCGCCGCTTTTGAGCCAGATGTCGCGAGTGATGGGCGAGCGGTGGTGCTTGCGCCATTCGTCCTCATATCCCTTGCGGTCCATATAGAGCACGTCGCCCGAGGCGTTGATGTCGAGCGCGTCCATTGTTACCTCAGAGTACAGCTTGGGGCGTCCTCCGTCCATTCCTACTGAGTAGATCTGCGGGAATGATCCTGCAAAGATTATAGACTTTGTAGTAGGCATCATCGAGGTCTTGAACAGGATGGTTGAGTTGTCCTTCCAGCGCAGCGGATATTCGTTGCCGCTGTGGGTTGTCACACGACGTGGAATGCCTCCGTCGGCGCTCATCACCCATACGTCAATGCTACCTTCGCGGCTCGACGCGAAAGCGATGTTCTTGCCGTCGGGACTCCATACAGGATACGAGTCGAATGCAGCGTTTGAGGTGATTTGTTTGGCTGTGCCTCCGTTTGACGACACGGTGAAGATGTCGCCACGGTAAGAGAAGGCGATAGTCTTGCCGTCGGGCGAGATTGCCGGGTGACGCATCCATAGCGGATTGTCTTGCGCTTGTGCGGCAAAGCCGTAGGCTGTCAGGAGTGTGGTTAGTACAAGCTTGTTCATAGCTGTTGTTTTATAAGTTAATTTGATTTGAGTAACATCAGATTGCTTTATCTGAAAGTAACATCAGATTGTTCCGTCTGTTTATTCTATTTGCTCTGAGGGTGTTTATCTGCCCATTCCGCAACCGGATGGCTGGTCAGCCTTGTCGGTTCTTACGGTACCGGCATTCTGTGCGCTGAACACTCTGTTTATCTCAGCCAGTTCCTTGCGTCCGAAGATGTAGTCGTCGTACAGGTCATCCATGTCTATGCCTTCACATTCGGCGTCGCCGAAGCCGCCAAGTGCTACTTTTACTATTTCCATACGCTCGTCGACTGTTGTGTCCTTAATCAGTAAACTTTTGTTTGCCATTATATTTAATGTTAAATTATTAATTATTATGTTTAATTGTTATGATGTGAACCAATTCAAAATTCATAATTGGATAATTCACAATCGCATGCGAAGCAGCGAACAATTCAAAATTCAAAACTCAAAATTCAAAATTTCTTCACGCCCCTTACGGCTTCTGCCTCCAACGGGTTTTCGGGCCAGTAGTGTTTGGGATATCTGCGTCGCAGTTCCTTGCGCACTTCAAAGTATGTTCCTTGCCAGAAACTTTCGAGGTCTTGTGTCAGCTGTACCGGTTTGAATCCGGGCGACAGCAGCTCCATAAGCAGCGGTTGCCTTCCGTCGTCTACGCATGGCGTGCGTTCCATTCCGAAGCATTCCTGCAGACGTACGCTCAGCACAGGAGTCTCGGCTCCTTGTCGGTAGTCTATGCGAATGTGCGATCCTGTCGGCACGGCTATGTGAGTAGGTGCGATACGGTCTATTTCCAGTTGCGTCTCGTATGGAATCGTATTCCACAGGATTTCGGTGAGGTTCAGTTTCTTCAGTTCGGCAGTAGTCGACTTTATGTGTCCTCCCTCGTCAAGATACAGCGGCAGCCAATCCTTGGCATTGGCTATCATGTGGCAGGTTGAGATGTCTGGAATGTGCAGTTCGGGGTGCCATGCTACCACTTGCGCCACACGGTTCTGCAGACGCGTCACGTCAGTCTCGCTCCATGCAAACATGCTCAGTCCGTCTTTTTTCGCAGCCTCACATATTATATTAATGACTTCTTCGTTGTCGGCATTGTGTATTGGCTTGGAACTTACGGTCAGTTTGCCTATTCTTCTTTCCGTCTGCATCAGTACACACCCTTGTTTGCTGTCCCACGCCACGTTGTCTCGTTGCCTGATTATTGAGTCGTCAAGGTCGTCGGGATTGAGCGGAGCCGCCAGGAACACGCGTCCGGCAGAGGTCGAGGCATTGTTGAGCGAGGCTATTGCCAGCCACTCGTGTGCCGATTGCGAGTCGTTCTGTTCAAGCGTCACGTTAGCGCCGCTTGCCAGTCTGTAGCCGCCAATGTTGTTAGTGCTCATGGCTATTCGTTCGGGGTAAGCATAAGCCACCAGCATTCCAACGTCCGTAGGTGCCACGTCGTTGTTGTTTTCTGCTACATGAGCCATTCGTCTGTATTCGGCAGCAATCTGAGCTATGCGCTGCCATCTGCCCGTCTGCTTGTTTCTGCGAGCCTGGCGTAGAGCGGTAATTCTCAAAGCCAGGTCAGTCCCAGCTGTTTCGCCCATAGGGTCTTTCTCCTCAAGTATGGCAGCTATATCGCACGCCACGCCCTTGAGCAGTTGGTCGGCAGCTTGCAGAATCATTCTTGCAATACGTGGATGGCAGGGTAGGGCAGCCATGCGTTTGCCGAGCGTAGTTATGCAGCCCTTTTCGTCTATGGCTCCAAGTGTGAGTAGCAGGTTGTGTGCCTTGACGATGTTGCCCTGGGGTGGCATCGTGAGCCATGGCAGAGCCTTTATGTCGTTCTCGCCGAATGCTGCAATGTCAAGTAGCATTGGTGCCAGGTCAGCTTCCTCTATCTCGGGCTTTCGCTGTTCTGCCATAAGGTGTTCTGAAGCTTTAGTCCATAGTCTGTAGCACATGCCCTCGGCAACACGTCCGGCACGTCCGCTGCGCTGTGTAGCCATGTCCATGCTGATGCGTACCGTTTCAAGATGGCTCAGTCCCGTGCGTGCGTCGAACTCCATCTGTCGGCACAGTCCGGAGTCAACCACCACTCTCACACCTTCTATCGTAATCGAAGTTTCGGCTATTGGCGTAGCCAGTACCACTTTGCGCTCATCTTCTCTTGACGGAGCTATTGCCTTGCGTTGCTGTTCGGGCGGCAGATTGCCATATAGCGGCAGCACCCTTGTGGGCTGTAGCGAAGAGCCGAGCAGTTGCTGGCAGCGTTCTATCTCGCCCTGCCCGGGTAGGAATACCAGTATGTCGCCCTTGTGTCTGTTGTGCGCCTCTACCGTTGCAGCCGCAGCTCTTTGCGGCATTTCCCATCGGTCGGCATCGGTCTCGGCATTAGTTATGTCAACATCAAACATACGGCCTTCACTCTCAATGAGCGGAGCCTTCAGTTCGTTGCATATTGACGAAGCGTCGATAGTTGCCGACATTATAACTATCTTTATATCGGGTCTGATTATTTCCTGCGCCTGACGTGTCAGGGCCAACGCCAGGTCGGAGTTGATGCTGCGTTCGTGAAACTCGTCGAATATTACTACGTCCACACCCTCAAGCGTAGCGTCGTCCACCAGCATTCGTGTCAGAATGCCTTCGATCAGCACCTCAATCCTTGTCTGGCTCGACACCTTGCTCTCGAATCTTACCCTATAGCCCACGGTTTGTCCAACGGGTTCGCCTATCATCTGAGCCATTCGTTCGGCTATCTGTCTGGCGGCGAGTCGGCGTGGTTCGAGCATCAGCACCTTGCCTGCTCTGTCAGGTCCTTCTGCACCATTGTTCAGTCCTGCCATTATGGTCAGCGGCAGCAAGGTCGACTTGCCTGCACCTGGAGGCGCAGTCACTACTACAGAGCTGTGCTTCTCCAACGCCTTGTTCACGTCAGCAGCAATCTGCGCAGCGGGCAGCGAGAGGTTATGGCTTATTATTTCATTAAAATCCATCTATTATGGGTTGTATTACAATCTTTCGAGCACCAGTTTTATCAGGTCGTCGATATGATTCTTGTATGCTGTGTCGGCACGTCCAGCCCTTCGGTTGGCAATCACCATGCAAACGGTTGTGGCGTGATGTCCCATCAGTCGTGCAAGTCCTGCAAGTGCCGAACTTTCCATTTCGAAATTGGTTATGTGCAATCCGTTGTATTCGAAGCTTTCTATCTTCTCGTTCTGATTAGGGTCGGCAAGCGGAATACGCAGTTGGCGTCCCTGCGGGCCGAAGAATCCGCCGCACGCTACCGTGATGCCCCTCACCATTCCTTCTGCTATGCGCTCCACGAGAGTCTCGTCCGCCTTGATTACATAAGGATAGGGCTGGCACATATTGCCCGTCCATCCGAGATGGTTGATGAGTGCGCGTTCCATTTGCAGGTCGCACACGGCATTACGTCCGGCGTAGAAGTTGAGCAATCCGTCGAATCCTACCGAATATTCCGAGCACACGAACGTACCTTCGAGAGTATTGAGTTGCAGTCCGCCACAAGTGCCAATTCTTACTATTTCAAGGCTGCGTGTCTGTTCCTTCTCCATGCGGGTGTTGAAGTCGATGTTGGCAAGAGCGTCAAGCTCGTTCATCACAATGTCGATGTTGTCGCATCCTATGCCAGTAGACACCACCGTGATTCGTTTGCCCTCATACTGTCCGGTCACGGTGCGGAATTCGCGGCTTTCCACCTCACACTCTATGTTGTTCAGATGCGATGCCACAAGCGCCACACGTCCGGGGTCGCCTACCAATATCACCTTGTCAGCCAGATGTTCCGGCTTCAAATGCAAATGGAAAACGCTGCCGTCGCCGTTGATTATCAGCTCCGAAGCAGCAAAATACTTCTTCTCCATAGTAGAATTTTAAAATTACAACTTACACTCCTTCTTTCGCAGTTCGCCCAATGTCTTTTTGAGTTCTTGTCGCAGTTGGTTGGTCTGCTGTTCCAGTTGCTGTATTTGCTGTCCTATCTGCGCCTTGTTTCCAGCGGCAGCTGTATGGTATTCGGCACGCATGGCGGCCAGCTTGGACATTTTTGCGGTCAGCTCGCTTTTCATCTTTGTTGTTTGGATGTAAGCCTTGCGTGTGTCTTCCGATTTGAATTGGCTGACACTTGTGTAAGTAACCTTGTCGTTTACGACGAAATTTATGCCATCAGCCTTAGCTTGCATCTGAGTGTTCTCCATTTTCAGACGTTTGAGCTGCTGCATGGCATTCTCGCGCATCTCGGGTGTTGGCCAAGTCTCGCGGATGCGATTCAGACAAGCCAGACTGTGAAGCTTTTTCTCTTCTATGGAGAGAGCGTCGTAATTCTGTCGGGTGTCAGTAGGTACGAATGTGTAGACGCACACCTTTCCTTCGGGCTGGTTTCGGGTTGATGCAAACCATGCCAACTTGTCAGCATCGGCAACGATGTAGGCAAAATCGTCTGAAGGCGAGTTGAACGGCAGACCGATGTTCTCGGCATTAAGGAAATTTCCCTCGCCAGCCTCTATCTTTGTCATGTAGATATCGCGCTTGCCAAGTCCCTCTTCGTCCGACACGCCAGCAAAGTACAACGTCTGTCCGTCGCTTGACATGAACGGGAAACTGATGTCCTTGAATTTACCGTTCACCGACTTCACGGGTTGCGGTTCTCCCCATTGGCTTCCTACCATGTCGCGTGTGTAGAGGCGGGCTATGCTGTCGCTGCCCATTTCGGTGTAGTAGCAACGGTTTCCGAATCCGTTGACAAACACGTACGAGTTGTTGGCTTTGTCTGCATTGAAGAATGTGTTGTACTTCACGAATCTGCCGTAACTGGCTGGCAGCGGAATCTCAGCCATCACATTGTCTATGTCCACTACGGTGCTGTCTATCACAAACACCTTCTGTGTGCTTGCCAGCATGTCGTCAAACAGGGCCTTGGCGTTAGGGCTCATGGCAGGCAGATTGTCCGTAGGCTGTGGTTTTACAGCCGTAGCCTTGCCCTTAGAGCGCTGTGTCTTACGTGTTTGTGCGTTCAGTCCCGATGTGGTTATGGCGAGCGCCAGGAGTATGATTAGTTTCTTGCTGTTCATAATTATATTTTGTTTCAGTCGTTATTTTATAAGATAGAAGAGCAGGTTGCGTGTTATCGGGTTGCCTATCATCTTTCTGAAGTAAGCGTATTTTTTGGTGTAGTTGCGGTCGGGCAGCGGATACAGACCTTTTCTTGCCAGTCGCTCCATGGTCTTCACCAGCGTCTTCTTGTCGTGCGTAGTGCGTATCACGTCACACAGATAGTCCATGGTCAGTTGCGCTATCCGTCGGTTAAGGGCTGGGCGGTCGGTTTCGGGAACTACGAGTTTCAGCATGTTCACGAGTGTCTTCTCCGTCTCGGCAAGTCGGTTGGCATGGATAGAGCCGTCGGCAGCAGATTGTGCCGTTTGCTGGCTTGCCAGATAAGCGTAAGCGTCGGTATAGTAGAATCTTTCCGAGCGCAGCAGCAACTTGGTCAGAAACTCGTTCTTGTTGGCTATTCTCTCGTTGAATTCCTCCGACACAATTAGGCTCTTCTCAAACATGTAGCCTATCTTGGCAGCCTGAATGGTATTGCCCTTCATATACGTACTGCCCAGCATAGGCCCCTCATATGTGAATGGCGTTGTGGCGTCGGCTGCATTGTCCGTGTTTTTGTAGAACATAACGTCGGGATTGTGATAGCGTGCTATGTCAAGACAGTGCTCGTATGGTGCACGCAGCAGTCGGTCGGTGCTGCCAACCAGTTGCACGTAGCGTCCAGTGCTCAGCCTCAGCGCCAATGCGTATGCTGCCGATGCTCCCTTGCGCTTCAGGTGAATGTACGTTATTTCGTATTCATTGTTGAGCAGCATGCTCAGCGGGGCGGAAGTCTCTCCGTTGTCTACTATGATTATCTCTCTGTCCGCATCAGCCAGCGACAGCTGTAATATGCTGTCCAGACATGCCCTTAGATTGGCAGGCTCAGCGTCGTGGCTGTACACGATGAAGCTTATGAGTGGTTTTGCCGACATATTTCTGTGTGTGTTTTTATGAGTTTTATTCAGTTTGACGTTGTTACCATTGCAAATTTAGATAAAATTTCCGAATTATAAGCCAGTTGGGATAAAAAACAGAA
>ENA-ORPK01002855-ORPK01002855.1-human-gut-metagenome-genome-assembly--contig:-NODE-2855-length-11392-cov-3.126665_pt1 | contig 11392 bp, 8 predicted proteins | sample MGYA00242139_ERZ509068 | MGnify/ENA primary metagenome ERZ509068 (study PRJEB26280, sample SAMEA2338687) | human gut metagenome | biome: human gut; feature: human-associated habitat; material: faeces... | reverse complement strand
GTAAAGCCGATGACTTCGAATCTGCCGTTGATCATCTGGGAAACGCTCTCATCGGGGTTCTTAACGAAGGGCTGCTCAAGCAGGCAGACTTCCTTATAATACTTCTCGATGCGGCCTTCAACCATTTTTTCAATGATTGCAGCGGGCTTGGGCTTGGGATCGTTCTTTGCCTGTTCGCGGAGAATCTCGCGCTCATGCTCGAGTTCGGCCTGGTCGCAGTCCTCCTTGCGGAGGCAGGTGGGCTTTGCAGCCGCGATCTGCATTGCGACATCGTGTGCAACAGCGGGGAACTCGTTGTTGCTGATCTGAAGAAGTACGCCGATTTTGCCGCCGAGGTGGACATAGGTATCAACGATGCCTTCAACGCGATTGAAGCGGCGGATGGTGATCTTTTCGCCGATCTTTGCAACTGCGCCGTTGATAACGTCGCTGACGGTCTTGCTCTCGTCTTCGGAGAAGGACTGAGCCATCATATCTTCAACGGAAGCGGGATTCTTCTTTGCAACATGCTTTGCAAGGGAAGCAACAAGGTTTTTGAAATCGTCGGTCTTTGCAACAAAGTCGGTTTCGCAGTTGACTTCGATGATGACGCCGACGCCGCATTTTTCACAAACGAAGCAGTCAACAATACCTTCTGCCGCAATGCGGGAAGCCTTCTTTGCGGATGCAGCAAGGCTCTTCTCGCGCAGATAGTCGAGAGCCTTTTCAATATCGCCGTCACACTCTTTGAGTGCCTTTTTGCAGTCCATCATGCCTGCGCCGGAACGCTCGCGCAGAGCCATTACGTCTTTAGCGGTGAATTCCATTAAAATATCCTCCTGTAGTTATAATGCAAACGTTGACCAACACGGGAATCGAGCGCGGAACGCCCTGATATTTGCCCGCATTTAATCAATGTTACGTTCAAGCGGAGGAAGCCCGGCAGGCTTCTCCGCGGAAAAATCATGGTTGAATGATTGAACTTAGAAGTTATCTGCTTCGTCGGCAGCATCGTTGTCGATGGTTGCATCAACAGCGGCATCGGTCATCTGTTCGCCCTGCTTGCCTTCGAGGACTGCATCGGCGATCTTGGAAGCGATGAGCTTGACAGCGCGGATTGCGTCGTCGTTGCCGGGGATAACATAGTCAACATCATCGGGATCGCAGTTGGTGTCAACGATTGCAACGATGGGGATACCGAGGTTGCGTGCTTCCATAACGGCGATATGCTCCTTGCGGGGGTCAACAACAAACATGCAGCTGGGCAGTTTCTTCATTTCTTTGATACCGCCGAGGTTCTTCATGAGCTTTTCACGAAGAGCGCAGAGCTGAATGACTTCCTTCTTGGGGAGAAGATCGAAATCGCCGTCCGCTTCCATTTTGTTGATCTGGTTGAGCTTTGCAATACGGGTCTGGATGGTCTTGAAGTTGGTGAGAAGACCGCCGAGCCAACGCTGGTTGACATAGAACATTTCGCAGCGCTTTGCTTCCTGTTCGATGCTCTCCTGAGCCTGCTTTTTGGTGCCGACAAAAAGAACGGTGCCGTCGTTCATCGCAATATCGCGAACGAAATTGTAAGCTTCGTCAATCTTTTTTACGGTTTTCTGAAGGTCGATGATGTAGATACCGTTGCGCTCGGTGAAGATGTATTCCTTCATCTTCGGATTCCAACGGCGGGTCTGGTGACCGAAATGTACGCCTGCTTCCAAAAGCTGCTTCATAGAAATAACTGACATAACTAAAACCTCCTGTTTTTATTTCCGCCCCGCACATCATCTTTTCGGAGAACCGCAGAGCGGCACAGCCCCGAAAATCCGCACGGGTGAGTTATTTCATACCGAGCCATTATACCATGGCCGTGAACGGTTTGCAAGCATATTTTGCCCGTCGAAACACCGAAAAACAAATATATTTGAAGTCGGAGGCATATGTTTGCACGGAAAGCAATGTGCGGATCTAAAACAAGTTAGTTCCGCGAAATGCGGCAAAAATATGTCACAAATATGAAAAAGTAATATCAATACAGAAAAAAGTACACCGTAAGCACAAAAGGACGGTTTTCTGCCAAATTCGGCAAAAGAAAGCAGGTAAATTCAGATGATTAGGTGTTGACAAACTGAAAACAGCGTGATACACTGGATATGTCAAATGAACTGCGGCGATCCTGCACGACTCACAGCGTTTTTTCCCGCAGCAAAATTCAATCACAGAAGCCGATAAATCAGTGCGCAGTCCGTTTTGAAAGGATCCAGATTAAAACACGCGTCTGTATTCAATGTATAATATGTGTGCTTGCGGAATGCTGATTTGAAAGACAACACCCGTCGGTGCGTATTTTTGTGTACGGCGGGAATCATCCGACAACGGACCGGGGGGAACGGAAGAGGATGCGGGGTTCGGATTGAGACGTTAAACAAAATATAATGCTGTATTTGCAGTTGCACGGAGCATTAACATTCAGTGCCGTTTCGGTTTCGTTAAGCATGTTTCGCCTGTGCGGAAGCATCATCCGAATGCGGAACGGGCTGATTCAAAAGATTCGCGCGCTGCGGCAGCTTTATACAGTCATGCATGGCTGCATTGCACATGCGGGAACAGGGCAGTTTCCCGATCCCGCCGTGCTGCGAGGCAAGTTTTGCGCCGCAGTGCAGCATATGTGTGCAAGATATTATTAATGGGAGGCACTTATTAATGAAAGAACTCAAACGCATCTCTGCCTTTTTCATGGCAATGCTGATGATGCTGACTGTGTTCTCAGCATTCTCCGTCGTTTCGGCGGAAGGCGAAGCAGCGGGCGGCACGCAGCCCGTTTGGCCGGCGCCGGGCTCCATAAAGCTCGATAAAGACGCCGCCGCAGTTGGAAGCGAGACGAATCTCTGGGAAGTTACCCTCGGCATTCAGGGCAAAAACTTCGAAACAACATCTGATGTTGTGTTGGTTATCGACTGTTCGGGAAGTATGGATGGCGCAAAGCTCGACAACACCCGCCAAGCAGCAAAGGCCTTCGGACAGAAGCTTCTAACGGAAGGCAGCACGACCCGCATTGCGATCGTCACCTTCATCAAGGAGGCAACCGCATACAACAACGGCCATTTCTACGGCGCGGGCGAGCTTGCTGCTTTTGAAACTGCCGTTGAAAAGGCAACCTATGCAGAAGGCGGCACCAACCAGCAGGCAGGTCTTCACGTTGCTCAGCAGCTGTTGAACACAAGCTCCGCAGGACTCAAAAACATCGTCATTCTTTCCGACGGTGAAGCAACGTTCAGTCACCCGTTTGTTGCGGCGGCAACGTATGCAAATTGCGAAGCTTGGACGGATTGGACTTGTCCTCGCGGCGGCAAAATCACAAATATCGGTGCATTTGCTCCCGATTACAGTTCGGTTATCGGTAAGGGAAACAGCTTTACTATGGACTATAATGCTAAGGTTACAGCAACCTGTCCCGAGCATGGCAAATCGACAACGGTAAACTGTGTTTATAACCTTGATGGCACGTATACGACCACGAGCGGAACCAACAACGGCGTTGCAACCATTTGGGAAGCAAATCAGGCAAAGGCAGCCGGAACAACCATCTATTCTGTTGCTTTGCAGGCAGGCACTAACGGCGAAAACACCCTTAAGACCTGTGCAACCGATGCAACCAAGGATTACTACGCAATCGCTTCAGCCGACAATGTTGAAGAAAAGCTGACCACCGCTTTCACATCCATTGCGGGCAGCATTGCAATCGCTGCAAGCAACGGCGTTGTTAACGACCCCATGGGCGAACATGTTAAGCTCAGCTTCAGCGGCTCCGCTCCCGTTATCACCACCGACAAGGCAGATTACGATGCCGGCAAAGCGGATATTTATATCAGCCAGGGTACGGCGACCTATGACGCCGCAACCCGCGCCATCAGCTGGACCGTCGGCAGCGTTCGTGAGGGCGACAACCCCATCATGAAATACAAAGTCGGCATCCTTGACGGCTATAATCCCCCCACCGGCGATGTTCTTGACACGAACAAGAGGACGACCTTCAGCTACATTAACTACCTCGGCAATGACACTGTCGGCGAGTTCCCGATTCCGAAGGTCACCGTCGGCGGCGGCGCGATACTTGTTCACTGGTATCAGGTCAATTCAAAGGGCGAGCCCATCAACGAGTTTGGTCAGGTCGTTGATGGCCCTGCTTATGCAAAACAGGTTCAGCCCGCAGCTTATTTTGAAGCAAGCGGCTCCACCGGTCTCAGCTACAACACTCCGTACACCGTTGCGGCGACCGATTTTGCAGGTTACAAATACTACGAAAAGTACATTATCAACGACGGCAGTCTCACCTCCGGCGACGCGGCAACCGTAATTCTTAACGCAGCGAACTCCAACCAGCATGTTTGGTTCGCATACACTCAGAGCTTCCGCGTTGGCCACGTTCAGTTCGCGGCAAACGAGCAGGATACCACCGTTTACTACACCGAGCATGCCGTTGAGCTGTTCAACCTGACTTCCGTTGTTTCGGACGGGTTCATTTACGGCGGCGCATTCAGCGATAGGTCATGTGAAAGGGTTCAGACCTTTGCGGAAGGACAGAATGCAACCGCGTTCACTCCCACAGCAGGTGCTACCTATTATATCTGGGAAGCGGACGCACAGTTCCTCTCCCCGAGGAACCTCAGCTGCTGGAATCATGTTTCCGAAAACACCGTTGACGTTACCGGCTTCTACCTTGTGACCCCGGTCGATCGCCTGAATTACAGGGAAGTCGGCTTCATGGTCGGCAGCGAAACTCTTCCCGCAAAGCAGTTCACCGAGACCTATATCAATGAGTCCGGCGTTGAGAGCACTCAGGTTCTTACCGGCAGCAAGTGCTATGTTTACGACACCGTAAAAGTCGATTTAAACAACGGCACAAGCGATAAGTACAACGTTTCAAACGTTACCACCAACAAGACCCGCGGATACCTTGCCTGCTACGGCATGGATAAGACCACCTATTGGCAGAATGCAGACGCCGAAATCACCTTCACACCCTATTGGATCACCCTTGACGGCGTTAAGGTTGCACCGCAGACCCGCACCGCAAAGTATCTCGGCCAAGGTCCGGATGCTGACGGTAACCACAAGAAGTTCCGTGTTGTTAGAACTGCTGAAAGCGGCATTGCAAACGCTTTTGTTGACGATGCACAGCAGGAGAACATGCTCGTTCTGATGAACAGCTATTTTGCAAACGGAGCACCCATCAATCCCGTTGATGAACCTGTTCAGGGCAATATCGTCACCGTTCACGACGGCGAAACGCTTTACACCGTTGCAGCGGAGAACAATGCGGTTCAGCTCGACTATATCGGCGTTGAAGGAAAGCTCTTTGCAGGCTGGTTCGCGGATGAAGCATGCACCGTTCCCGCAGACCTTTCGAACATTACCGAAAGCATTGATGTTTATGCAAAGTACGTTTCCGATTCCTATCTCGGGCTTCGCTACTATCGCAACGGATTCTTCAGACTCCGCAGCCTGACCCTCGTTTCCGCAATCGACGGCAGAAATTACGCTGAAACAGGCTTTATCGTTAACGGCGAGAGGATTTCCGTTCCCGATTACAGCACCCGTTACGGTCTGCGCAGTGCGCGCAGCCTGTTCGGCAGGGGCGTTGCCAAGGATGCGCTTGTTATGAGCTGTGATTATGCTTTCGACGGCGTGACCTACGGCGCAAGGCTCAACATCACCCCCTATTGGGTAACTTTGGACGGCACGACCGTTCGCGGCGAAACCCGCACCCTTACCTATAATTGGTACGGAATCACCGAATAAGCTAAAGGAAGGATAATACGCATGAAAAAGTTTGATCCGACCCTCAACACCGTTTTCACCGATGACGGCAAGCCCGTTATTGCTCCCATGGGACCGCCCAGCGGCTCAACCATTGAATCAATCGGTGAGAACCTGAACGTTATGACCCTTGGCGACGGAACTGTTATCTACTTTGATAACTTCGGAAACATCGTCAATCCGTAACATATAAAACCATAATGATTGCATGATTCATGAAATTCATGAAATTCATGAAATCGGTGCAATTGACACGAAGGCGACGGGGCAGATGCTGCTCCGCCGCTTTCAACATAACTGCGGATGCGCACGGACATTGCAAAAGAGCTGAACGGAGGCACGGAACAGGATGGAAAAAATCAATATCGAGCTTGCGGGCATCCCGCTTGAGCTGACGCTCAGATACAAAATGTTCCGCGATAGATATGCGGATTTTCAAACGGAAAAAAAACCCTGCGCCTGCATTGAAATCACGCCGGAGCAATGCGCCTGCGCCGCACGCGGTTACGAACCGGGAACGCTTCCCGAAAGCGTTGAAGATCTTGAGCTTTGCGCCAAGGCCTGCGCCGCGCTTCTTCCGCACGGGCGGGCAATCATTCATGCGGTTTGCTTCGTGTGGTGCGGAAAGGCATGGCTCATCTGCGCTCCGAGCGGAGTGGGAAAAACAACGCATTATAAGCAGTGGAAACGCCTTTTCCCGAATGAAGTGGAAATGCTGAACGGCGACAAGCCCGTGCTGAATTTTGAAAAACAGTATGTAACCGTTTCGGCTTCGCCGTGGGCAGGAAAGGAAAACATGCGGCAGCTGCGCACGGCGCCTCTCGGCGGCATTGTGTTTCTTGCTCAGGATAAGCAAAACATAATTAAACGCTTGTCTCCGAAAGAAGCGGGTGTTCGGCTGTTTCTGCAATTCATAATTCCGTGCGACAACGCGGAACAGGTGCGTTTTGCAGCGCAATATACGGAACGTATACTTGAGCGCACGCCGGTTTGGCTGCTCAGGAATCGCGGGGACGGTGCATCGGCCGAGCTTTGCCGAAGGACGCTTGAAAGCGAACTTTGCTGCGCTGACAATTAACGATGCAGTGTTTGGAATCATTCGGCTTTTGAAGGGTGCTTTTGAAGGATAATCGACCGAACGGAGGATTTGAGAGTTTATTATGGAATACAGAGTTAATCCGAATGCGGTTTATGTTGAAGTTTGTGATGAATACCTGCTTGTTGCCGTTGGTGAGGCGCGGGGAAAACTGCCGCAGCTCAGGAAACTTTCGGAATCCGGTGCATTTATTTGGCGCGGGCTTGAAAAGGGTCTTGCTTCGGAAAGCATTATTTGCGCTGTCATGCAGGAGTATGAGATTTCTCGTGATGAAGCGCAGTCGGGGTTTTCTGCCTTTGTTTCAACTTTGATGAAAGAGGGTTACATAACCGAATCCGAGTGATTTTACACGATTGAAACGCTGAATTAAAACTGAATTTAAGCGCAGTCGATTAAAAAAAAGCAAGGCGTCCGCCCCGTATGTTGGGACGGACGCTGTTTAGCATCGGCCTTATTTGTTTGAATTCCGAAGTCCGTTATGATGCTTATGCATCCGCAACACCGCCGTGCATGTTGCTGAACAGCTGAAGAATCCTGCTGTAAGCTGCATCATCAACAAAGATGAAGTAGTGCAGAGTGCCGGCATCGGAATACTCAATTCCGAGTTCGGACAGAGTGTATCTGTCGATGTAACCGTAATCATCGATGAAACTTTTATCATACATTCCATCGTCAAGCTCACTGTTGTATCTGCCGGAAGCTATCGTGCTGAACCACACGGACAGAACGTGCTGACCCGGCTCCGGTGTTTTGCCGCGGCTTTGTTCAATGCAATTCAACAGAGTATCGATTGTTTCGCGGTTTACATAAGCCTGCTGCGCAAGCGCCGGAGGATTCATGCCGTCAACATTGAAATAGACAAAATTGCTTTGGAACATGTCATCCAAACCTGAAATCGAGCCGCCGACAATGTTGAACGAGCCGCTTTCAAGTGCGCTGAGCGTTTCATTGAATCCGCGTTTTTTCTCCGTTTTCCTGTTTTCGTAAGAAATAAGCATACGAAGAGATTCGGGAGTGTTTTCATCAACAGCAACAACGCGGCAATAGTTTCCGCTTATGTCGGAAAGCACTGCGAATTGGAAATCGTTGCCGAATTCACCGCTTTCCATAAAGCTCCATGGATTCATGAATTCCGCCGAGTCTCCGTCGTCCTCACCGCCGATGCCGAACTGGTGCAACAGCTTATCGGAATCAAGAGCTTTCAGCTCACGCATAAGTGTGTCATGAAAGTTCGCGTCAAGCCCGTGCGGCAGGGCGACTTTTCCGTTTTCGAATCGGGACAGGTTGACATTGCTTTCAACATAATCCGTGTTCATCAATAGAATGTCGCGCAGCGTAAACTCTTCGTTCTTCCACGAATAGTCATATGAATCAAGGGAGGCAGGATAATAATATGTCTGCCCGCTTTTAAGCTTTACGGCGAGGGTAACGGTGTTTTCGAAACGGTCTAAGGATCTTATGACGGATGATGGATTGAACAGGGAATGTCCGATTATTTGCGATTCGGATGACGTATACGCATAGGTGGAAACATAATCGAAATCGGCTTTTGAAAGCTGTTCACAGTAGTCAAAAAGCATTTCATCATGAAGCTGCATGCGTTCCGAATCCTTGTTTCCGCGCCAACAGAGCGAGTAAAAGCCCGAAGAAGGAATCAATCCGCCCTGCACAGTGACGTATTCGATATTGCTTGCGCGAATTTCGATTTTTTCGGAGGCACTTGTCATTGCCGCCGAGCAAAGCAGAACGATTGCGACTCCCGCAAGCACGACGGGGAAGAACATCAGCCGCTTTACTGCGGATTTGAAGCTGCGGAGTGTGATCCAGCTGAATCCGAAATACACAACAACTCCGATAACTGCGGGTGCGATGAGATGATTCCATGCAATTTGGGGACTGCCCGAATAAACGTCGGGATAGAACACATCATTCGTGAACATGAGCGATGCGGTGAGTGCAAAGCCGATGCTTATCAGAACGTGGATCCAACGCGTTCTTGCAGGTTTGCCCGCTGTTTCCGCCTGCGCATTGACAAAAGCGAAATATGCAGCAATCAGAACCGCCGCACAGCACAGAACGCGAACAAGACAGTTCAAAAATGTTGACGCGGCAGGGCTAACGGGGAACAGCAGCTCCGTAAACGTGAAGGCTGATTCGGTGTTGTTCATGAGCGCATTATATGCAATGTTCGGCAGAAGAAGACAGACGAACGCAAGCACAATGGTCGGGAAAGTACGTGTGGACAGCGAAAAAACAAGCACAAAGCCGCCGAAAAGCATCAATCCGCGAAGCAGTGACTCACCGATCGCCTCCGCAACCATGGCGAAACTCGGAACAAGGACGGATGAGTTGGAAATTGTTGAAACAAGGCTGCCGACGAATGCTCCGAGAATGTTTGCGGCGGCGCAAATGCCCGCCCACGCAAGCATTGCGGTGAAGGCCGAAATGAGCATGGTTCGTTTTGCGACAGGAATGCTTCCGCGGAAATCCCATGCGGAGCGGACCAGGTGCTTCACAACAAAAACAAATCCGGCAACAAAGCAGAAAAGACTGACGTAACTTACGGCGGAAGATTGGATATACACATTTGCGCCGAAGAGCAGCATTGACAGAAGGTTTTGCGTAATCCCGAAAAACGACAGCATGGATGCAACAAATTCGATCGATGCAAATACGATTCCCGTGGTTGAAAACTCCCTCAGCATTTCGCGGCAGTAGGATTTGCTGAAAAACGGAACGCGATTCTTTCTCATGGTTGGATTCTCCTTATTTGATTTCATCAAAATTGTAGCCGAGGGAAGACAGTTCATATGTAAAAACTTCCTCGATTGATAAGGGAAGCATATCCATTATCAGCGGCTTCAACGCTTCGATTTTTGCCGAGGTTTCGGCTGCTTCGCCGCGCACAAGAACGTATATAATGCTGCCTTGCTTGGTGAAAGAAAGCAGTTCAACATCCTTGAAGTCCTCCGGCGTAACCTTTCTTGCGAATGCAAGCTGAACCTTAAACAGCTGTGATTTAGCATCGGCAAGGTCGTTTTGAAAAACGATTTTACCCTGATACAGCATTGCAAACCGATCGCAAGTGTCCTCAAGTTCGCGCAGGGAGTGACTGGTCATAATGACGGTTGAACCGAAGTCACACATATCGCGATAAATAAGACGTTTGGCAATGTTGCGCGCAATCGGATCCAGTCCGTCAAAGGTTTCATCAAAAAGAAGAACATCCGCATTGCAGCTCAGCGCAAGCACCGTCTGCACCTGCCTCACCATACCTTTGCTCAGGGAACGAACGCGGCGTTTTTTATCGAGCTTAAAAATGTTGAGCAGCGCATCAAACTTTTCAAACGAGAACTTGGGGTAGCATGAAGCATAAAAATTTGCCATGCGTTCGATCGTTGCCCCGCCTCCCGTAAGGTGCATTCTGTCAGGAACAAAAACGAGGTGCGTTTTTGCGGCGGGATTGTCATAGACCGGTTCATCGTTAATGAGCACGGAACCGTCATCCGCAGTGTAAATTCCCGCAATGATGCGCATAAGAGTGGATTTACCCGCACCGTTCGCCCCGACAAGCCCTAATATGCTGCCCTTTGGAACAGAAAAACTGACTTTGTCCAATGCTTTGAGTTCGCCAAAGTTTTTTGAAAGGTCGGTTACTTTAATCATATGTCATTTTTCCTCCGTTTGGTTGTTTTCGAAAATGTTTTCATCATAGGCTTTGTTCACTGCGTTGATAACATCCGCCCTGTTGAAACCTGTCAGCTTAAGCTCACGGGAAAGTGCGGTTATTTCGTCAAGAAGTTTGCTGCGTGCTTCGTGCAATCGCTGCATTGCGTCCGGCGAAACGAACCTCCCGCTGCCGGGAACGCTGTAACAAAGTCCGCGCCGCTCAAGTTCGGTATAAGCCTTTTGAAGCGTGTTCGGATTCACGGAAAACTGCACCGACAATGCGCGCACGGATGCGACGGGCGAATTGGGTTTCAGCTCGCCTGTGAGTATTTCTCGCTCAATACCGTCTATGACCTGTTCATAAATCGGCGTTCGAGAGAATTTATCAATCTGCAAAAAAGTCCACCTCCGTTCGTACTGAATCAGTTGCCACAACTATGCTATTGATTATAATATAGCAGCGACGGTTTTGTCAACGCCTTTTTCAAAAAAAGGTGATCCTGCAAAATTTCCCGGGAAATACATTAAATTCATCACTTATTAAGTATTCATGTGCGATTCGGCGGCAAAAAACTGCGAAAAATGAGTGCAGAATTCGAATATTCTGTGACAAAAGTCGAAAAATTACAATATGAGTTTGGAAATGGGTTGAAATGAACCGTGAAATATGCTAAAATAACCGATATGTTTGCGAAAATTCTATTTTCGGAGGAGTTGCTTGTGAACAAGCTTTGCAGGCGCGCACTGTGTGCGATAACAGCATTGCTGTTTGTGCTCTGCTCTCTGCCTGCCGGCGCAAGAACCGAGACGGAAGCGGGCGGGATTACTTCATATGCAGAG
>ENA-ORPK01002847-ORPK01002847.1-human-gut-metagenome-genome-assembly--contig:-NODE-2847-length-11429-cov-2.796905_pt1 | contig 11429 bp, 7 predicted proteins | sample MGYA00242139_ERZ509068 | MGnify/ENA primary metagenome ERZ509068 (study PRJEB26280, sample SAMEA2338687) | human gut metagenome | biome: human gut; feature: human-associated habitat; material: faeces... | reverse complement strand
CGCGATTCAAAACTGGCAGGATAACCGCTGAGGTCTATTCTATAAGTCATTTTTTCTGCTTTGTAGATGTCTTTGCCTTGGCCGTTGGGATCAGTCTTATCAAGATCTCTGGCTTAGCTTCTGTTTCGTTTTATTCTGGGTTTTACATATATTTGATTTTTTCATTCTTACTTATTTGGTGTTGGAAAAGCTTTCCTGCTAAAAAGATATGGGATGAAGTAAAACATATTGAATATATTAATATCTCTCTCAATAAAATTGGAAAAGAGCAAGGAATAAAGCTTTGCAAACATTGTGGATTTGTTTTTGCATCAAGAGATAGTTCTGAGCTCTGTCCGCGTTGTGGGAGAAAAACCGGCTTTCGAAAAAATATGTGGTTTCAACGCTGTCTTGCCTTGCTAATAGCAGCTACTGTAATGTTTTTTCCTTCAAATTATTTACCTGTAATGTTCACTACTTATTTGGGTAACAGCTTTGGTTCTAATATCATGGATGGAGCACTGGAGCTTTTTTTATCAGGATCTTGGTTCGTTTCTGCAGTAATTATCATTGCATCCCTTTTCATTCCTGGCTTTAAAATATTTGCGTTGAGCTACCTAATAATTAAAGTTAAACGAAGAAATATCTCAAATCCAGCATCACTTACAACGCTTTTCAGGATTGTCGAATTTATAGGTAAATGGTCGATGTTGGATGTTTTTGTTGTGATTGTTATGGCCTCATCAGTCAAATTTTATAACTTGATGGATATAGCTCCTGGATTTGCAATCATTGCTTTTTGTTCAGTTGTTTTGCTAACTCTTGCAGCAGCTGTTTATTTTGATGAACGATTGATATGGGATAGCAGTGTTGAAAAGCAGTAATAATACCGCATTGGAAAAGAGGAAAAGACCAGTATCACTTATTTGGGTTGTCCCTTGTTTAGCTGTGATTATCACTGGTCTCTTATTATGGACATCGTTTTTTAATAAAGGTGAATTAATTACTTTAGAGAGTAGTAATGCATCTGGAATGGAAGCCGGAAAAACTTTAGTTAAGTATCGATCCGTTACAGTTGGAAAAGTAGAAAGTGTATCTTTGGCAAAAAACAGGCAAACGGTTGAAGTAAAGGTAAGGATGGATCCAAACGAAAGTGGATTGCTACGGGAAGATACAAAGTTTTATGTTATTAAACCTCGCGTAGAGTCATCAAACATTACTGGATTAGAGACACTTATTTCTGGCAATTATATTCAAATTAGTCTAGGAAAATCTGATAAATTTAAGAATCGATTTCCTTTACAGGATGAAGTTCCATCTTCAGAAAAAGAGATTAATTCCCTAGTGCTTTCATTAATTTCAGAATCGGGACGAAGGATACGAGACGGAGAACCTGTTTTATATCGAGGTTTCGTCGTCGGAGAGGTAATTAATGCTGAGCTTGACCCTCATAGTGGCAAAATTACATATCAGGTCAGCATTCAGTCAAAATATAAATCGTTGGTAGGATCAAAGACTGTATTTTGGGTGAACAGTGGATTAGATTTTTCGTTTGGAATGCAGGGAGTATCATTTCGCACCGAAAATTTGCAAAACCTTCTGTCTGGTGGAATTACTTTTGAAGATCTAGGGAAGCATGGAACGGAGATTAAAAGTGGTCATGAATCAATTCTTTATGATAGCTACAAATCGGCAATGATAGGTATTTCTGAAACTCATGCACATTATGTTCTGATGGTAAAACCTTCTTTAGGAGTATTAAAACAGGGGGCAATTGTAAGATATAAGGGCATGCAAATAGGCCATATAACAGATAGCCCATGGTATGAAGATACAAGTAATATCTTAAATGACGAAGATAAAATCCCAGTAAGAATAGCTTTATCTATACAAGGGGTTGAAGATTCATTGTTAATAGAAAAGTTTGATCGCTTAGTAAATTGTGGATATTTGGTGGCTTCTTTGACATCTTCATCATTATTGTCTGCAAACGATGTAATTGATCTAAAGGTTTATAAAAAAAAGAAGTGTCACAACGAAATGGGATTATACCGTGGTATAAAAATTTTACCATTAACTGGTTCCTCTTCATTTTCTTCTCAAATCAATGCCTTATTGGATAATATGAATAAAATTGATTATGAAGGTATTTCAAAAGAGCTAAAGAATGATTTAGCGGAACTTAATGTCCTTATCAAACAGCTTAACCACAGCATAAATTCTATAGAGAATGCAGAGCTTGTCAGAAAAGCATCAGTTATTATGGATGGTTTACAAAAAACTTTGGATCAAATGAATGGGAGTAAAACTCAGGATTTTGTATCAGATCTGCGTTCTGTAGTGTCTGATATTGACAGTATATTAAAATCCGTAAAACCGGCAGCGTCCATGGTAGGTCAGCAGCCAAATTCGTTGATATTTGATAACGTAGGAGAAGATCCCACGCCAGGATCCGATATTAAATGAAAAATTTATTATTGCCAATATTTGTTGTTCTTATTTCTTCATTGACGCTTGTTGCGTGTGTAGGAGGAAGTAATAATATTAACTTAGCGCAATATTCCATGACTGATGGGGTTAGTAGCAAAACTCTCTCATCATTTAGTTGTGTTAATGTCAAGTTGTATGGAGTACTCAATGATGGATCTATTGTCGTAAAAACATCCGATGTAGAATTAAGGCCTGCGACAAATCATCGTTGGAATGGAAAATTATCTGAGCAACTAGCTTTGATAATGAAGGATGTTATGGACAGAAAAGATGTTGGCGAAAATGTAAAAGCAGAGATATTTGTAAAGGATTTCTCTGGAGCTGTTTCTGGCGATGTTTGTATTGATGCTTTTTTCAAGCTTAGTAATAATGGTCAAGATTTTTTTTCTAACAGCCTGATTTATAATGGTAAGCAAAAAGAACCAGGATATCCTGCGCTGGTCAATGAATTAAAAAAAGGATGGGAATCATTATGCGAACAAGCTGTTTTAAGTTATTAATTTTGTCGGTTAAATAGAGTTTATATTACGTAAAACATCCCAAGTTTGATACTTCTAAGCTTAAAATGGCTCTGGGTAGCCATTTGTAGCAATTTAAGCTGTTGTGTACACGGAGTTTTGGATCTTCATCTTATGGAGCAACAGGCTTTCCTTCCTGACATAACGATTATTGAATTCCAGTCCCAGCATTTTTTCTAACTCGCAAATAATTTCATCCTTTTTGTTCAACTGGTAAATATCTTTACCTATGTCCGTAGCCATGGTCGACTTCAACGCATCTATGATCCTTGTACTCGAATATTTTCTCTGGGTGCGGATCTCCAACATTCTCAGCATGGTAAGAGTTATAAAGCAGATCAAGAAATGAGCATTGATATGTTCTGAGGTTCTCACAAAAACGGGGCTGCCACGCAACTCCGATTTAGAGATCCGAAAAGACTGTTCGATACGCCACAATCCTCTATATCTGCTTATGATTTCAGAAAGAGAGAGTTCCGTTTCTGAAGTGACGATTATGTAGTAACCGTCGAGCATTTCGTCCTTCTCTATTTTTTGCTGATTAAGACCGATTTTAATTTTTACCGATTTATTCTCTTCACCGGTAGTTTGATCTACAACCGTCTCATCAAGGTATTTCTTCATACCTTTATGGCATGATTGCTTAAATTTGGATGGGTTTTCTGCCATTGCGACTATATTTGAAAGCAAGGCATCCCGAGATGACTTTTCCTTTAATTGATATTTCCGAGACCATATGCAAACTACCTTCTGTTTATGAGTATGCTTGCTACCGTTCGGATAGGTAATATCGATGTCTCTATCAAATTCCTTGAATTTAAAATCTCCGTTATTATGATCATGCCATCCGTCTTCCTTAAGAACTTCTTCAACCAGAGCTTTTGATCCACCGCGGATCTTTTGACTTACTATATATCCGTTACCCGAGGACAGGATATATCCCAAATTGGGGCCGCTGTTTAATCCCTTGTCAGCCGTTATGATCACTTTGTCGGTGCCGTAATTTTTCTTTACCTTTTCAAATGAAGGCCGCAATGTTGTACAGTCGGGTTTGTTTCCTTCATATAAGCAGTAATCAACCGGCAATCCATGTTCATCAATAAACAATCCCATTTGTACTATGGGTTGCGGTCTGTGCTCCTTGGAGCAGCCTTTCCTTCTTAATTGATCTTCTTCATCAATTTCAAAGAAATAGTTTGTGACGTCATAATAGAGAATGTCAGTATGACGATGGTATTTATCGCATAGCGTCCGGTGGATCTTATTAATGAAATTTTGCTTGTTTTCAGCTAAAACGGTCAGAGATTTATATAAATGCTCAAGCTTTAAATTAAAGTCCTCAAAGAAATAATCACACCCTTTGTTGAGGGAGCGTCTCTTGGAGGCGGGTATTAGGGCTCGCATAAAACACAAAAGTCTTAAGCAATCCTTAAGATTGTATTCCACCTTTGTTTTGGAGCAGATCTCATCACACAGAACGTCAAGTTCCAATTCCTTAAACATCCTGTCAAAAAAGAAATATCCGTAGTTTCGGATCTTATTTGTATTTGAGATCTCTTCGGCCAGATTGAGCGTCAGCTTGATAAATGCATCCTTCGTGTTTTGCTTATTCTTATATTTGAGAATGAGCTTATTGACGGCCTCCGGATCATCGGCCGTTAATTCAGATTCTGTCCCCAGATATTCAATGGTACGTTGTTTTACCTTACCGTTTTCTCTGTAACCTTCCACCAGAACGATACTGATCTGGCCGTTGGCTCTTTTTATTCTACGAATGAACATGCTGCTAACCTCCAAAAAGAAAGGTTAGACCTATTTTAACATATACATAACGTGTACACAACAGCATAAACCAAACAAATACCGCAAATCTATGCGGTTTACTCAATTATTTTTGTCGGGAACTATCAAACTCAGAAAAAAAAGGATGGGAATCATTATGCGAACAAGCTGTTTTAAGTTATTAATTTTGTCGGTTAAATAGAGTTTATATTACGTAAAACCTCACACTAAACAGTTTCACTATTCTTTGATAATCAAAATTATTTACCAATACAGAATGTGCTAAATATTTTACCCAGAATATCATCAGAGGTAATTTTTCCAGTGATTGCGCCAATGTGATCCTGCGCGCAACGCATTTCCTGAGCACATAGCACCAAATCACCAAAGGTAAGCATTTCTTTAGCTCTTATAAGAGCTAAGTGTGCATTTTTTAATTCTGACAAGTGGCGGGCTCTAGCACTGTAAACACCTTCAACAGGCATTATTCCCAAACCCAGTGATACAGCTTTTTTTAACTCCTTAAGACCATCAGTTTTCTTTACTGAAATACGTACTTTGGTAAAAGACCTTAATCTGTCAGAGCTTAAAAAAGATTCAACGCTGGAATGTAATGGCAAGTCAGATTTTGATACGGCAATTAGCACTGGGGTAGATTGTTTTTTTAGTTCATCCAATCTGGAAAGAATTTCATTTTCGTTAGGTAATAGAGCACTTCCATCCAGCATGAATATTACAAGATCTGCTAGCTTTAATGCCTCAAGTGCTTTTCTTATTCCAATAGCCTCTATTTCATCGGAAGGGGTGTCACGAATTCCTGCTGTATCCGTTATCATTAACGGAACACCATCTAGTTCAATATTAATGGAGAGTATATCTCTGGTAGTTCCAGGAATGTTTGTAACGATTGCGCTTTCAGAGCCGGACAGTGCATTTAATAAGCTAGATTTTCCCGCGTTAGGTGCACCAGACAGGACGATACGCGCACCATCATTGAGCTTTATCCCTTGAGTAGCTCGTTTTATAGCTAAATCAGATAAATTTATGATTACTTGTATTTCGCTATTGGCTCTTCCTGAGTCAAAGAAGTCCTCATGTTCCTCTGGAAAATCCAAGCAACCTTCAATTCTTACTCTAAACATGGTGATTTGATCTGTGATCTTTTCCATGTCTTTGGAGAATGCTCCATCTAGTGATGCCATAGCTGCCTTCGCAGCGCTGTTCGATCCTGCTGAAATAAGATCTTCTACAGCTTCAGCAGAGGTCAGATCCATGCGACCATTCAGAAATGCCCTTTTTGTAAATTCTCCTGGTTCTGCTTGTCGAACTCCTGGAATTTTTAGGACAGCTTCCATTACTCTGTAAGGAACGATATTACCGGCGTGTCCCTGAAGCTCTAAAATGTCTTCTCCTGTATAAGAATGTGGAGCTGGGAAATATAATACAACTCCCTCGTCGATCACCTCATTCCCGTCTTTGAATTGTCTGAAGTGAGCAAAACGAGGCTTAGGTGATATGCCAGAGATTTGCTGGGCAACTTTTAATGATTGTGGACCAGAGAGCCTTATAATGGCAATGCCACCCCTTCCGCGAGGGGTAGCGATTGCAACTATGGTGTCTTCTTCAGTATGACTCATTATTTTTTATCTGTTTTAGGCGTTTTGACAGAAAGGCCGCGTTTTTCCAATGATCTGAAAATTACAGTCTGCTGGAAAATAGTAAAACAGTTAGAAACCAACCAATACAGAGTCAAGCCAGCAGGGAATGTACAGAACATAAAGGTAAAGACAAACGGCATTGCCATAAATACCTTACGTTGAATAGGATCGTTTATGGGAGTCGGTGACATTTTTTGCAGGAAAAACATAGACACACCATATAAAACAGGGAGCACGAAGAATGGATCATAAACCGAAAGGTCAGTTATCCAAAGTATAAAGCTGGACTGACGTAATTCGGTAGATTCCATTAATGTCCAGTACAAGGCAATGAATATAGGCATCTGAATTAAGAGGGGAAGGCAACCTCCCATAGGGTTTACCTTTTCGGTCTTATACAAACGCATTGTTTCCTGTCCGAGTTTTTGGCGATCATCACCGTATTTTTCACGAAGCTCCTTCATTTTAGGTGTAAGGAGTCTCATTTTTGCCATTGATGTGTATTGGGCTTTGGTGAGAGGAAACATAACAGTACGAACTATTAATGTAAGTACAATGATTGAGAATCCCCAATTTCCAATAACAGAATGGATAAATTGCAATATTTTAAATAGCGGAATAGATATAAACCATAACCATCCGTAATCAACAGTCAAATCAAGATTAGGCGCAACAGCTTCAAGATCGTCTGCGATTTTAGGTCCCAACCACAACTTTGCGTTGAACTCTTTAGAACTGTTAGGTGCTATGGTCGTATTTTCTGTTTGTATACCAATGATGGCATCTTTCCCATCTCTACTGGCATTTGTATAGACAATATTTTTTGTTTCTGTATCACCAATCCAAGCAGAAACAAAATAGTGCTGAATCATCGCAACCCAGCCATTTGTAGTCTCTTGTGAAAGAGAGCTTCCAGAGGTCTTGTTATCGATGATTTCATCGTACTTAATTTTTTCGTAACGAGATTTCTCTGTGGAATAAGCAGCACCGCGATAAGCCGATGCTACCATGCCGAATCCAGAGGAATTCTTAAGGTAACTGTCATCATCGGTTTGTTTTAATTGACCGTAGAAACGAACTACTTGTTCTTTATCAGTATGGTTATCTACACTGTATGACACGTCGACGGCATATGAACCACGATGAAGGGAGTATGTCTTTGTATAGACGATATTATTTTTCTCAAATTTTAAAACAGCTGATACCGTATCCTGATCATTTTCTAACTTGAATTCTTTCTTTTCACTTGAATAGACTGGACGTTGCTTTGTGTCCAGACCATCTTGACCAGCGAGCCCTGATTGAGCTTGGTAAGTAAAAAACTTATTACTCATCAAAAGATGAAAAGGATCTTCTTTATCCTGTTCCTGTTTAATTTTAAGCAGTTTGGCGTCGACAATGTCTCCGCCTTTTAGTGAGACCGTAAGAGCTAATGAGTCGCTGGAGATATTGATGGTTTCATCAGTAGAAGAATATGAATCGATATCAGCAGAATTAGTTGTTGATTGGGTTATACCCTGCTCAGCCATCTTTGCAACGGTTGCTTTATCCGTCTCCCAATTCCAGAATAGAAAAAGAGATACGCATAGCAGAACAATTAATAACAGATTTCTTTGTTGTTCCATAATTCTTAGGCCTCAGTGGCTTTTTTTATGCGGATTTTGTGGAACAGGATCAATGCCTCCAGCATTTAACGGATGGCACTTGCTAATCCTTTTTATACCCAACCAAACACCGCGAAAAAATCCCCATTCTTTGATGGCTTCGAGCGTGTATTGCGAGCATGTTGGATAAAATCTGCAGTGATGTCCCAACAAGGGGCTGACAAACGTTTGGTAGAAACGTATGAGCAGGATCCCTAGGCGGGCAACCGGCGAGAGATTTGATCCCATAAGCTTAATAATGACCGAGTTAATTCAGCATTGCTTATATCTTTAATGCCAGGTTTAGCAATTACTAAAAAGTCAACGCAGGGGAGGGATTGTTTCGATAATCTGAACGTCTCTCTGGCGACACGTTTTACTCGGTTACGCCAAACAGCTCTCTTCAAAATTTTTTTCGGAATAACCAATCCAAGCCGGCAATGCCCGACGTTCTGTGTTTTATGACCAAGCACTAGAACTCCGGGCACGCTGGCACGGATGCATTTTTTAAATACCCTATCATAATCCCCTGAGTTTAGTATGCGATTATCTCTGGGGAAGGTATTGTCAGCCATTAAACGGTAGTTAAACGCTTACGGCCCTTAGCGCGACGACGAGACAAAACCTTGCGGCCATCAGCGGTACGCATACGGATACGGAATCCGTGGGTGTGTTTACGTTTATTAACGTTAGGCTGGAAAGTACGTTTCATTTTTTTTCTCCAAGGACGGTACAAACCGCCTGTAAAAAACAGATCACCAGATAAACTTAGCGTTGTTTTTATAAACAAACTTTGTTTATTTGATACCGTTTATTCAAATTGAATAAACGGTATTAGTGAAACTGTTAAATAACTCAAACGAACCTAATTTAGAATTCGCAAACCGTGCGATGTGGAAATCTTAAGACCATAACAGTTGTCATATTCCCCTTTTCGCTTTTTGTTGACATCCCAAATTTTCTGTAGTCACAGAAAATATTTTGTTCAATTGTGAACGTAATAAGGTTTACCTATGACTGTACATAAAGTTCAATTCACAGGTGACGGGATATGTCGTGCCCATTGTTTTCTTAACAGATACTCAGCGTATTTTAAGAAAAATAATTGCGAAATTAAATTGGTATACAACTAAATCGCAATTGTGAAAATCCGATGTATTTTACTCTGTTGATATGAAAGAGGTCAACAAGTATCAGCGGTATTACATAGAGAATGTGGTGGACTACATCCACCCTCACTTATGCTAAGGCACTAAGGCTGTGAGGGTGGGGAAGGAGGATGATATCAAACATCGAGATTTGCTTTTGCAGCATTTTCTGTAATGAATATCTTACGATTATCTACGTTATCCCCCATTAGCTCCGTAAATAAACGATCAGCTTCCATTGCATCAGTCAAATGTACTTTCAATAAAGAACGTGTATCTGGGTTCATAGTTGTATCTGATAACTCTGGTGCGTTCATTTCACCTAGTCCTTTGTAACGCTGAACCTTAACTTCTGCGAACCCTTTATCCATCATAGTGTGGTAGGCATCATCAAAATTTTTAACTTTAATTTTTTCATTGCCTATTTGAACATATCCGCCTTCTTCAATCAGGTTACAAACTTGTTTGTTTATTGATTTTATCAGTTGAAAATCAGGAGAACGCAAGAATTGCAACGTTAGTTCGTTTCTATAATCAATTCCGTGGATATGTTGGATGATCACTGGATAGTATTTATTTTCAAGACGATCAAATTTAACCTCGCTTTTAAAAAATACCCCTTCTGAGAGATTGGATGGGAGTTTGTTAGTAAAACTTTTGGTCCAAGCAAGAACTTTGGCTTCGGAGTTCATATCGTCTTCGTTTAGCAACTCCGTATACATTAGTTCTGTAACGATATTTTTTTCTATTTTAGCCGTGAGCTTCGGCATACGTGTTTGTATACGATTATATTCATTAAATAACTTTTCAAGAGGAATCCCTGCAATGGGGGCTGCATCGCTATTAACGTATAGAGCTCCGGCGTTTAAAGCCATATTAGTATGATACTGTAAAGCCTCTTTATCACTTAAAACATAACTTACAGCCTGATTCTTTTTCCCTTTATTTTTTACATACTTGTAGAGAGGCGGTTGTGCTACATAAACATATCCGCGTTCAATAAGTTCAGGCATATGACGGTAGAAAAAAGTTAGCAACAAAATTCTAATGTGTGCTCCGTCAACATCAGCATCGGTCATAATTATGACATTGTGATATCTGAATTTGTCTGGGTTGTATTCTTCTTTACCGATTCCGCAACCAAATGCAGAAACCAGAGTACCTATTTGTTGAGACTGCAACATGCGATCAAAACGAGCTTTTTCGACGTTAAGAATTTTTCCTCTTAACGGTAAAATAGCCTGAAATTTTGAATCACGTCCTTGTTTTGCAGATCCACCTGCAGAGTCTCCCTCTACTAAGAAAATTTCAGCATAATCAGGATCTTTTTCTCGACAAGGAACTAGTTTTTCGGGATTAGAAGCAATATCCAAGCCTTTTTTACGGGATAAGTCTCTTGCTTTTCGCATAGCATCTCGAACGCGAGCACTTTCGATGATTTTCATACATATTGTTTCTGCATCCTGAGGATTTTCATCAAGGAAATAGGATAAATTTTCCGATAAAGCAGAATTGACAGCTCCTGAAGCCTCAGATGAAACCAACTTATCTTTAGTCTGTGATGAAAATTTTGGATCTGGCATTTTTACAGATATAACAGCCGTCAAACCCTCGCGAGCATCATCACCAGAGGCTGAAATCTTGTGTTTTTTTGTATAACCTTCTTTTTCCAAGTAATTATTAAAGGTTCTGGTGAGGGCAGTCTTAAATCCAGCTAGATGTGTGCCACCGTCTTTTTGGGGGACATTATTAGTAAAACAATAAACGCTTTCTGTATAAGCATCAGTCCATTGCATACCGATTTCAACATAAATATTGTTATCGCAAAGCTTATTAAAGTGGAAAATTTTTTGATTAATCGGGTTTTTATTTTTATTTAAAAATTTAATAAATTCGAGAATTCCTCCCTCATGATGAAAGACATGTTGGTAGTTTTCTTCCCGTAAATCTGTAAAAGTAATCTTTATGCCGGAGTTTAAGAAAGATAATTCACGTAAACGTTTTTCGAGTTTATCCGCTTGGAATACAGTATTAGAAAAAATTTCAGGGGAGGGCCAAAATCTTACTTCTGTACCAGTTTCATCCGCTGGCCCCAAATTTCCAACCTGGTGCAAAGGTGCCTCGGGCGTACCTCCGTTTAAGTATGTTTGTTTCCATATGTGATCATCTCGTCGAATTGTTAATTCAAGGCGATCAGATAAAGCATTAACC
>ENA-ORPK01002841-ORPK01002841.1-human-gut-metagenome-genome-assembly--contig:-NODE-2841-length-11472-cov-19.704038_pt1 | contig 11472 bp, 9 predicted proteins | sample MGYA00242139_ERZ509068 | MGnify/ENA primary metagenome ERZ509068 (study PRJEB26280, sample SAMEA2338687) | human gut metagenome | biome: human gut; feature: human-associated habitat; material: faeces... | reverse complement strand
TCATTTTGTTATTGCTTAATAGCTGTGATATGGAGATGGCACGATTGAGCATAGTGCTTCCCATGATAATCAATGATAGACTTAGAAATCGTTTATCAAAGCATAAGGATGATAATACTGTTGCTGAAGATATAAAACTGTGCTATGCTGATTTGACATTGAACAGAATCTACCAAGAACTGCTGATTATTGAAATCAATAGTTTGGTTATGTTGAGTCAAGCTGATTTGCTTTTGGTAACAAAAGACAGAATATCATTAACTGATAATGGTAAAGAGGTTATGAAAGAGATCCGAAAGAACAATAGTAAACGCTTGAAACGTATAGTGAAAGCATATAATCTGATTTTGAATCGTGTTAATCAAGTTAGTACTGAACAATTGTATAAATCGTTAAATATAAAGCTATGAATTTTTATATACGGCAAATAAAATTATGGTTCAAACAAAATGTGGAGCCAAAGGTCTATGAGTTTGTACCTAACAAGATAAATGTAATTACTGGAGATTCTTCTACGGGCAAGTCTTCGATTTTGCGAATCATAGACTACTGTCTGTTGTCGGAATGCTCTACTATTGTGGAGGATGTAATCAACCAGAATGTCAAGTGGTATGGGCTTGCCTTTTCTCTAAATAATGTTGATTACGTGATAGCTCGAAAAAATCCTCAAAATGAAACAGCTGAGCAACAAATGTTTTTCTCATCAGGGAAAGATTTCCCTGATGAGTTACAGGCAAATACCAATCGAGGAGAGTTGTTGTTGAAATTTAATGAGTTATTTCATATCCCAAAAGCTACATTTAGAATAGATAAAAAGAAAACAGAAGTGAAATTGATTTTCCGTCATTTTCTTATTTTTTCTTATCTGACAGAGGACATTATAGCAACGATGAATACTTACTTTGATACTCATTTCGTTGGTTCAAGACTTGATTTCGATTATTTCCTTGACGATTTTATCAAAATAGCATTGGGCATAGAGGATGCTAAACAGGATGAACTCAAGAAAAAGTACGCAGAAGAGAAGAAAAAGATGGTGGCTGAATACAAAAAGCGTGAGGACTATGAAAAGAAAAAACTGGCATATGAGAATACGCTACTTCGGTTAAAAGACAAATTTGTTTCTTTAGGCTTGGGTGGTGATAGTCTATTCAACGATGTAGATATTATGCTCAGTATTGTAAAACAGGGGCTTCAGAATTTTGAGCAATATTGCGACAATGACAAAATAATGAAGGAATTGGATGCATTGAAGGAAAAGCGAAAAACGTTGACCGCTAACATTGCTAAATACAATAGTTTGAGGAGAGAATATGAGCGTTATCAGGAACTTTCCAAAAACCAAGGTGATAGTTTGATTCCATTGGATTTTCTGAATGAGCATATTGAGGAAGTATTGGATTATGAAGATACGAAACTGCTTGTGCAGAGTTTGAGAGACTCATTACAGAAAATTAAAGAAAACTGTGAACAAAAAGTAGAGTTGCCAGAAAATTTTGAGCAACATTACAAGGAATTGATAGAACAAAGGCAAGCAGTTGATTCCCAAATAACACGAATGGACAAGCTGTCAAAAAATGCCGCAAGTGTGAGATGGATGCATGAGGCTGTTAAGTTAAAAGTAGATTTTGAAAATTTAAAAGAGCCAAAGTTTAAGGGATTAAAGGAGCCTGAATATATCAATTTACAGGATCAGGTAAATGATTTGAACGACAAAATATCACGATTTATTTCAAACAAAGCCGAAATTGAAGCAGGTCTAGATGAGACTATCAACAAATATTATGGTTCTCAAAGAGGCATATCTGCAACTTATAATTCTTGTCGTCCGCATTTTAATATTGAAGAGCAGATGTTGATGTTGAAGAGCCCGGATTCAAAATTCTATAAGCGCAATGTGGGTAGTAAATCAAACTATATGTTTATGCACTTATGCTTCTTTTTAGGACTTCACGACTTCTTGTTACAACAGAACAATGCATTCGTACCGAATTTCTTGTTTATAGACCAGCCAAGCATTCCTTATTATGCTGATAAGACCAAGCATAATGAAAATGTTCAAAATGATGATGAGAAGAAATTGCGAGATGCCTTCTGCTTAATGAATCGTTTTATGGATACCATTGTCGGCTTGAAGAAAAAGGACTTTCAGATAATCATGATAGAGCATGCAGACAGTAAATACTGGGATAATTTTAATTATTTTGAAACAAGATATGTATTTACAGAAGACAAAGACTTCGGTTTAATTCCTAAAATTTTAGCAAGAAAATCATGAAAATTAAATTAGGTAATATAGCATATGCTGTTGTTCAGATGGTTGGCAACAAAACAAAAGGTGAGGGTGTGGCATTCTCTTCACAAAAGGTTGAATTGAGTGAGATTAAAGACATTCTCTTTGATTTATTTGATAAATCGCTGAAATACGATGACCTAAAGCGTTTGGATTTTGTTGGCGGAGTGCAACTAAATCCAGTTTACAATTTCGTGTCATCCATTTTTGCAGACGAGAATACTTTTATACAGGAAGCTAATAATTTAGCAACATATCTCTATCAGCAAAGCCTTCATCCTTCAATCCGGAATGGAGAGTTTTACGTGATGAAGATTAATGATTGTATAGTTGATGGGGATAAAGTTGATGCCGTAGGTTTGTTTAAATCGGAACTTCACGATACAGTTTTAAAAGTTGTCAATGATAGCAATGGAATACAGATTGTTCCTGAAAACGGAATGAGTTTAAAGAAATTGGATAAAGGTTGTGTTGTGTTCAATAAGAACCGCAATGACGGCTATGTCGTTGCAGTATTGGATAGCAATACTCATGATGCTAATTATTGGACGGATGCTTTCCTACATGCTATATCATACAAGGATAGTTATCACGATACAATGAACTATATTGACTTTTGTAAAGGATTTATGGCATGTGAAACTATGGAGACCGTATGCAAAGCAGATAAGGCTATTATGATGAATAAAGTAATGGATTCATTGAAAAGTTCGAAAGAATTGGATTTCTCATCTTTTGTCAATCAGGCTTTTGGTGAAAAAATGAAAGACCAGATAGATGCTTTTAAAGAAGACTATGAACTTTCTCAAACAAAATTGCCAGATACCATATTACCTTCAAAAGCAGCCGTAAAGAAACAAGCTACAACTAAAATTACTACAATAAAACTAGATAAGAACTTTGATATAAAAGTCAAAGGTGTCAAAGACTTGTTGGAGCAAGGCTATGATGAAAACCGCGGAATGAAATATTACAAACTTTATTACGAAGAGGAAAAGTAAAAAAGTATTGTGTTGAAATTCAGGTTGATAGATAAATGTTGTATTGTTATTAAAACTAGATATTAGTTCTATGATAGTATTTAAAGGAGCAAAATGGCAAAAGTGTGATTTTCATCTTCATACTCCTGCAAGTAAATGCTTTAGGGATAGAACTGTAACTGCAGAGCAATGGGTTGACAAATGTTTGGATCAACAACTTGATTGTGTGGCAGTAACAGACCATAATACCGGAGCTTGGGTGGATAATATTAAAGATGCTGCTCAGAAAAAAGGGCTTGTAGTCTTCCCTGGTGTAGAATTAACCTGTGATACATCTAAAGTTCATATTTTAGTACTGTTTGATGTTGATAAGGATACTCAATATGTAGAGGACTTTATAATTAAATGTGGTATAGAAAGAAAGGATTTCGCTACTTCTGATGCTTCTAGCCCCAAATCATGTATGGATATTATTCAATTGGCTCATGATAATGGAGGTTTAGCTATTCCTGCTCATATAGATGAATTTAATGGGCTGGGGCTGCTCTCAAGAAAAGTAATAAGCGAAGTCTTTTCTTTAGACATACTGAATGGTGCTCAGTTCGTGTTTTCTGAATTCACTCAATCTGGTCTTAAAATAGAAGATATATGTCAATCATATAATTCCAGGTATGGAAAAAATGCTGGAGATATTGGTAAGGAACAAATCAAACAGTATTATCAGTGCGTGCAAGAGGCTATAAAGAAAAATGTTGCTCTGCTTACTTTCTCAGATAATCCTGATGGATCTAATCCAAGCAAGCATGGTCTGGATGGAATCGGAAATGCCTATACATGGATTAAAATGAGCCAAAATCCTTCTTTGGAAAGTATTCATCAGGCATTATTGTTTCCTGAGCGCATCAAAAATTGCTTCGTTAGTAAGTTCTATCCTTATGTGGAACCTTCTCTTTGGATACAATCAATTGACGTAAAGAACACCAAGCTGACAAAGAATGATGAATCTTTTCATGTGGATTTCAATCCTCAGCTAACAACCATTATTGGTGGTAGAGGTAGTGGTAAATCTAGCGTGTTTCGTTTTTTAAGGGGTGTTTTACACCTGACAAAAGATATAGACCAATTGGGGGAGATAAAGAGCGATCAATCGAGATTTTTCCAAAAAGATAAAGATGGAACGGGAGTATTAAAGGACGATACAGAAATCAATGTAAAATTTGTCCGTGATGGAATTTTATATAAAATCTGTTATCGTCATGAAGGTGATTCTTTGGAAATCTTTAAACATGAAAGTGATGATTGGGTGCTGATAGAGGATTCTAATTTCTTGGATTTTTTTGTTTTGGAGCAGTATTCGCAGAAGCAAATTTTCGAAATGGCCAAAAAGACGAATACTTTGAAAAATCTCATCGACCATGGTTCTGATGAGATACAGCGATTGACAACGGAAATTAAAGAATATAAGAATCAATATCTTACAGCTAAGGCTCAATTGAAAATGAATTTGACGGCTAAAGAGCAGATAGGAAAACTTAATACCGAGATAGATGATCTTAACAGTAAAATCAATAGCTTCAAGGCTTCTAATATTACAGAAATTGCCGATAAGCAAGAAAAGTTTATCAAGCATTATCAGTTGATAGATGATCATTTAGGTGAACTGTCTAGAAGAATTGATGCTATCATAAAAGCGTTAACGTTATTGACAAATAGCAAAAGTGAGCTTGATTTGTCTGATATGGCTGTTAGATACAGAGCTGAAATAGAAAAAATGCTTGCCCCTTTATATGAGCAAGTAAATTCTGTTGTAGGTGGAACGAATGAAAAGTTAAAAGCTTTACAAGCTGATATTATTCGAACTTTTAGCAGCTTCCAGGAAAATACATCCTTTATGAAGGACAAGAATGCGTGTCATGAAATATTTGAAAAAAGAAGAGATGAGTTGGAAAAGAATGGCATAAATGACTTTTCGAACTACAATAAGTATCTGGAACTCTTAAGAACAAAGGAATCTCAAAAAGGGGAATTGCAAAAGATAGCAGAAACGCTTCCTGATTTGAAAGAAAGAATCATTCAGCTAAGAGATGCTATTTATAATAGGATGGAAGAACGAACCTCATCAAGAAGAGGTTCTGTTGATAAGTGCAATACGCCTAAAGTTCGTATTGATATAGTCCCACTATCGGATAAAAAGCAATTCATAGCAAATTTTCGACGTATTATTCAGAAGGATAAGGGGTATGATAAGGCCTTGCAAAAGATAGAAACAATTTGTTTTCCACAAAGACCAGGCAAATTTAAACAACTATATTATTCTATCCTTGATGATTTCCAAAGAATAAGAAAAGGGGAAAACTCTGAGCTAGATTTTGATGGAACATTCTCCAATATGATTAAGTCTTTGACTGATGAGCAAATTTCTAGGTTGGAAGTCTTGGTTCCAGGTGACATGATTGATGTAAAATATAAGCCAAATGGCAGTTCTAACTTCAAGTCAATTGTAAATGCTTCGGCTGGTCAAAAGACGACGGCTGTCTTGACTTTTATATTGTCGCAAGCAGGTTGTCCGTTATTACTTGATCAGCCTGAGGATGATCTGGATAATCGTTTAGTATGTGACTTGGTTGTTGAGAAGATTAAAGCGATTAAAGAAAAACGCCAGGTAATTGTGATTACCCATAATGCAAATATTCCAGTTATTGGTGATTCTGAATATATTATAACAATGGATTCAAACTCGCGATTCTTGAAGGAGCATTCTGAGGGTATGGTTGAAGATGCTGCTGTAAGAAATGACATTTGTGAAATTATGGAAGGTGGTGAAGATGCTTTTAACAAAAGAGCAATAAGGTACAAGCAATTAAAACATTAAGGATATGATGACATTCTACGATAAAAATGGTTATGCAGTATGTTATACGATGGATAATATTCATCTGTATAGTTTTGATGGCTATCCTTTGGCTTATTTTCATGCAGAAAAGGTCTGGTCTTACAATGGATGCTGTCTAGGTTGGTTGCATAACAATTGGATAATTGATGTTAATGGATTCTATGTGTTCTTTTCTGAGTATGCTACGGGAGGAATGCTTAAGCCGTTACGTCATTTGAAACCTTTAAAATCTCTTAGGAGATTAAGACCATTAAAAAGTTTCCGGCATTTTGCTCCTCGGAAGCCTTTGGTAAAGTCACAATGGTCATCTTTGAGCTTTGAGGAGTTTTTTGGTATATCTTGATAGTATAAGTTATTCTTGATTGAGATTTAGCTATGCAAATATTACATCCGATTCAATATAATTTTGTTTTAGGTGAACGTCCTGCATGGAATAATCCTGCGTTTATTGTTCCCAAAGAGCTTACGCATTCTTTCTTATTCTCATTTGGACTCTATCCTCAGACTTTTGAGCATCTTGTGATGGGAAGTGATTATTATCAGGCTGTTCTTAATACAGGTGAAAGAAGTGGATATTTGGTTACATTCATTTATGCTGATTCGATTCATCTTGCAGGAGCATTGCCGTTAATGCAAAAGGATGATGCTGTTAATGTCTATTTTATCTGTACCGAAACAATAAATTGTTTAGATGAAATAGCGGCTGCTTTGAAGAATAAACATAAAGAGAGATGTTTGTATCTGGTAAATGAATTCCAAAAGGCTTGGTTTACATGGGGTAACGTCTTTTCTTCTTCTCGTGAGGCTATAGACTACTTGAAGACCTTGGCTCCTAAATATGTTGATTTTTCTAAGGTAAAAAGACCTTATTATGTGCCAGAGTGTATTAAAGATATAGATAATGGGCTGACCTTCAATCCAACAGTTATCAATACCTTGACAAGTCATAGTATGTTGGGTGACTGGAACTATTTAATGAATGAATATAGTAAGGAAGACAGATTGAGAGATGCAGGAGAAGCGTGTAGGCAATCAGATACTTTTGCAAGACAGAACAAGTTGATTCTTCAAATAATCAAAATGATGGATATTGAGGCACAAGCTCTATATTCCATATATAAAACACTTCCTACATTGGATCAGCTTAATTCCCCATTGATTATCACTCTTCCTTTTACACATAAGGATATGAGAGATTATTTGAAAAATATTCATGTTCCTGGTTATGACAATGTTGAGAAATCTCTTCGGTATGTACTATCTCAACCTACGAATAAAAATTACACGATTGATTTTCACATAGAAGAGGGTGATGCTGTACTTTCTTTAGAAAGGGTAACTGCAGCTTATTCTTTTGTGTTTTTCCCTCGAGGACGATTTTTGGATATAGTTGGGCAACTACATGCATCTTATAAGTTTTCTCCTTATTTGAGATTACCGTTTCAAGGTGTTGAAATTAATCGTGAATTATCATTTGTTGCTCCAAGTATTTCTGAAAGGTTGTGTAATGCAAAGGATAAGGAGAGCTTAGAGAAAATAATGAAGCAGGTTGGGGCAAAAATTGTAGAAGGTTCTCTTTCACAAGATGCGCAGAAAATGTTGAAAGAATGTACCAAACAGATTGTTGCAATTACTGACTTGCCAATTGAGTGGCTTCCTATAGATGGTATTCCTTTGGGATTCACCCATGATGTTTGCAGAATTGCAGAGTTTCCTCTGGAAGGTAATCTTATGCACTATGTTGTCAATGAAGTACAGAAATATAGAATACCAAAAGATATTCTGAAACATACGTTGGTAGTTTATGGTACGAGGGATGAAGCATTTGTTTACTATCAAAATGAATGTGATGATTTGGCTAAGAAACATGGATTTACAACACAATATTGTGTAAATAAACAGCAGTTCTTTGATGTGGTGAAAGAAGTAGCCCCTCAGCTATTAGTTATTGATACTCACGGTAATTATGATGAAAAATCCCACCAATCTTATCTGCTTATGGGTGATGAAAGAATCTATCCGCAGGATATAATTGAACATCATATCCAAGTTCCGCTGGTTTTCCTTTCGGCTTGCAATACGGCACCTACATATAATATGGTGAATACCTTGGCCAATGGTTTCGTACAGTCTGGCTCTTTGGGGGTTACATCTTCATACCTTCCTCTTGATGTCAGTGAGTCATCTACTGTATATTTAAGATTACTTGAACAGCTTTCTGTTGCCTCTAGTCAAAGTATACACAAAAACTGGCTCGCTTTCATAAGTCATATTTTGCGCAGTTCTTACATACATCAAGCTTTCTACAATTATTATAAGAATACCAAAAAAAGTATAGTTGATGTAGCTGTCAATGGTTTAAGTACGCAATATTTGACTCGGTCAATGATCTTTGATTGCCGAAGAAAGGTATATGAAGAACTACATGCAGGTTTGGATGTGGAAGGTATCCATGTTGACACATCTCATAAAATACCGCATTATCTTATGTATACCACTTTAGGGCGAGCGGATTTGATAGACTTTGAAAGTTATCATGAAGAGTTGAATGACCGAATCGAAACCATGTTGCAGAAAGGTGATGCTGGACATTAATTGAAGACAGCACAGAATTGTACCATGTTGTCACTGCAATTGATACCGTTCGTATCGAAGCAAACGGTACTATTCAAATGATATCGTTTGTAGTAAATGATAACACCTCGTTAGCGTGGTTACAGGTGTCGCCTACTACGAGAGTTGGAGACACCTGCTGTAATGACATCTTATAGTTCGATGTCTAGGATTTCCATCATTTCTGCTGCTGTAATTACCTGTGGTTCTTTTGGAAAGTGTTTGAGGTTACCGGTTACCAAGAAGGAATCTTCCTTGCTCAGGCAGACTTCATAGAAGACTCGGTCATCCTCATCTGGCATTTCGCCATCATAGGGAAAACGGGAAGAATCAATTATGTTTGTATCAATGACTGCATATATCATTGCGTTCTTTTCTTAATCGTCTGACTTCTCTGATTTCTTCATTGATTTCATCAAGTGTGAGTTCTGGGGTTTCACCTCTTTCTGCTTTAGCTCTAAGTTGCTTGAACGCAGCCTTTGCTTTCGCAGTCACTTCATCTTCTTCTTCATTCTTTGCCTGAATGGAGAATGGAATGCTCTTACTGCGAATTACTGCCTTTACAAAGATGTTGATGGCGGTATTCGCACTCATACCGAACTGTTCGCAGAGTTTATCAAACTGTGCTTTCTGTTGGTTGTCCATACGGACTGTCATTGCTGTCTGTGCCATAAGCCGAAAATTATAAAGTTATACATTCTGACTGCAAATATACATCATTATGGCGTAAAATGGTGTAGAATGACTTATAATTTATAAAGATTAAACATTAGGATGTAACCGCCTCAGTGCTTTTTCTAAAATCATCCCGTCCTTCTTTACCATTAAAGAAGGCTCCACCTCTCTTCTCGGTCTTCTCCCCTCAGGGAAGAAGAGGAAAACCGCCCTCCGGTGCTCGGAACCGCTTCGCTCAAAGGTTGGCGGACCATCAAAGGTCTGCGCCATGTTTTGCGGGATGGGACCGCCTGGGAATAGCAGTTTACGGTTGATTTCGTGGTTATTTGCTGATAACTTATAGATTTCTTGTGATTTTCTTGGTGGTTTCGTGGAAAATGTGTACTTTTACGGCAGAATTAAACGTTTTAAAGGAGAAGATTATGGAACAGATATTAGTAACGGTAGATTCAAACCAACCTCTGCAAAACATTCGTAAGGCTATTAATATGCTTCGTGGTGTTGTGTCAACTACGGTTGTAAAAGAACCAATCTTGACAAAAACACAGAAGCAGCAAGCTTTTGTGAAGGAAAGTTTGACAAGAGCTTTGCAGGAAGTGAAACTTGCTAAGTTGGAAGGAAGAAAACTACCTGATGCAAGGGATTTATTAAAAGATTTAGAAATGGAGGATTGACATGAATGTACATATTGAATATGGCCCTGAGTTTAAGAGACAGTTTAAACGTTTGGCTAAAAATATCATTCATTGAAGACTGACTATGATGCTTGGTTAGATGAAATTTATAAGAATCCTCTTGTTGGAGATGACCTTGGTGGTGGCGTTCGTAAGATAAGAATGGCCATTGCTGACAAGGGTAAAGGCAAAAGCGGTGGTGCAAGAATCCTAACTCTTAATGTAAAAGTTAGTGAGGACGGTATGAATGTAACTCTTCTTACAATCTATGACAAGGGAGAAATCTCTAATGTCAAGGATGAATTTATAGAATTCTTGATTAAAAACTTATAAGACGTTGTCATTTAAACTGTGGAATGCTTTTGCCCTATGCGGGATGGACCGCCTGGGAATAGCAGTTTATAGTTTACAGTTAATAGTTATAGTTTACGATTGATTTTGTGGTTATTTGTTGATAACTTGCAGATTTCTTGTGATTTTCTTGGTGGGTTAAAGATAAAGGCGTTACTTTGGCGGGTAAACCACCAATACAGCGTGAGGTGGGGTAAATGAAAAATATTATCTTTGCAACCGTTTTAAAATTCACATAAAATGGATCCTTACTCGCATATTTTGTGGCGAGGAGGTTGATGCCTTGTTCCTGCCATGTGACTATGTCCGCCATTTTGAAGATGGTATGGATGCTGAGGTAACGAAGACATCCCAAGCCGTTGCTTGATTGTAAGATTTTAGAAAATCATAACTTTATTCAAATATACTGGTACGGCTAACCCGCTGATAAATAGTGGGGACACTGTATTGGTGGTTTACATTTGGAGATATGAAAAGCCTACGGCTGCGGATTGCAAATCCGCGATAAAGCGGTCGAACCTTTTTTGTCTGCGGATTGCAAATCCGCAGGGACGCCTGACGGACTCGTTTCTCCTCTTGCCGCCTTGCGGCCTCGCGTTTCCTCCCCTCCCAAAAACAAAAAAAGCGCGCATGCCACAATAAATGGCATGCACGCTATTCATTCATATCTAATAATAAAATCTTAAATTCCCTGATTCTTGACATGAAAGCTTTTATCAAGAATTTAAGAATTATTCCTCTTCTTCCTTCTCAAAAGCCTCTACGAATGGCTGGTGGAAACTCTGGAAAATGTTGAGATACTCGGCTCTCACCTCATCATCCTCATCAAAAAGATTCAACTCGCCACGCTTGTGAGCCTTCAGCATACCGCTGTAACGGCGAATCTTACGCTTGTAGTTCCTTGCCAGCAACGCATCTGCCTGAACAGGATTCTGACTGACATACGAAAAGGCACAAAGCTGCTTCATAAACATGTCGAACACCGGATTGTCA
>ENA-ORPK01002838-ORPK01002838.1-human-gut-metagenome-genome-assembly--contig:-NODE-2838-length-11479-cov-5.344538_pt1 | contig 11479 bp, 6 predicted proteins | sample MGYA00242139_ERZ509068 | MGnify/ENA primary metagenome ERZ509068 (study PRJEB26280, sample SAMEA2338687) | human gut metagenome | biome: human gut; feature: human-associated habitat; material: faeces... | reverse complement strand
GGAGGTTTGGAGAGAGAGAGAACCCTCTCCAAAAGAGGGTTCTCTCTCCCTCCAAGGTCTTTCTCATCGCTTTTCCTCGTGCGTGGGGACGGCAACAGCAGGAAGCGCGCTTTTGCGGTAATCGGAAGGCGTTCGACCCATGTGCTTGATGAAAGCGCGGTTGAAGGTTCGGAGCGTCCCGAAGCCGACGTGAAAACAAATGTCGGTTACCGAGTCGTCCGAGTTCAGAAGCATCCGGCAAGCCTCGGAAATGCGCAACGAATTCACATAGTCGTTAAACCGCATCCCCAGTTTCTGACTGAACAGATGCGAGATGTAGTAGCGGTTCAGCCCCAGCTTGTCCGCCAGAACGGAAAGCGACAGATCGCCCATATAGTGCCGCGTGCAGTAGAAAATAATCGACCGCAACGCCCCGGAATCGTCCTGCGGAACACCGATCAGCTTCATCCCCGAAAGAATCTCCGCAAACAGCGCGAGCAGATATCCGTGCAGCTTCTCCGTCCGATACGGCACAGCTTCCTCGGGCTGACGGCAGATCGCCACAATCGCGTCGAACAGCGCGTTGATGCGCGGATCGAACGCCCCGCCCGCAACCACCGCCGATTCGGGCACAGACAGTTCCAACTCGTCCGACAGCTCCGGGATCAGGTCGGGCTTGAGAATCATAATCGAGTAATCCTCCTTCACCGCCGTCTCGTAGCTGTGAATCTGGTTCGGGAAGGTCAGAAACAGATCCCCGGGCTTCAGATTGTAGCGGCGGGAATCCGCCGCAGCAACCGTTTCGCCCGCGCGATAGAGCACCAGTTCCAGCTCGCGGTGCAGGTGCGCGGAGCATTGGAGACGGTTGCACGGTCCGCTGATCCCGTAGTAAATATCCTTATCTTTCTTTTCGTACCTGACATTAACAGCAGTAAAAAGGAGGAACTTCTTTGTTCCTCCCGCTCTTTTTATCTGCTTTTGATATCCTTGATCATCTGTAAGATGGAGCTTCCGTAGTTCTGTGCGGTTGCCCAGCCTTTTCCGTATGGGTTGTCCGGAATACCGAGCCATTCCACATAAGGAGCCGTTCCACGGCTCACATAGGTAAAACGCGGATCTACACAGCCATTATTCAGCGCATCATAATTGGCATACGCTTTCAAATGCTGGATCTGTGCGCGGATCCCTAAACGGACACTTGAAAAACTCTGTCCCTTCGCGCCTCCGCCTACTGCTCCGATCCCGGCAAAATTATACTGTGTAATGCTGACATCGCCGCCAAAACGCAGGAAGTTGGTTTCCTTCATCGCCTGTGCAAACGCTACCTCTGCCCTGATATTTTCCGCTTTACATTCATCGAGGTAGATCTGACAGAATTTCTTGATCGTTGCAGCATCCGATCCCCCGTAAAACGAGGGATAGAATGTCCTGGACTGGTAATAACTGACCATCTGTGAAACGGTCACCGTACTGCTGCCTGTAATCGTATATTTACCATCCACATATGGGTCATCATCAGGGTAGTCATCCGGATTATCACTTGCGTCTCCGATTGTCATTTTTCCCTTTAAAAGCACTTTAGAAACACCATTTTTCCCGGTTACGATTACCTGATAGCGGTATTCACCTTTTACGTTGTCGTGATTCTTGGTCTGGATCAGGGCGCGGTATTTTCCGTTTCCACGATCTGATGCCTTATACGTATATTTTGCCTTTGTTTTTTCCACCGGCCATGCTTTTACTTCTACCTTTTCCACAACGGTGTTGGCACTGATGCTGGATACTGTCAGATAGCTGCCTGTTTCGTTCTTTTCACGGCTGACCGCCTCACCGCCAAGAATATCGGAAACCTCAACCTTCTGCGCTTTTCCGACTTTTGTGTATTTACCGTTTGTGCCTTTTACATATGCCTGGATCTTATAGGTTCCGCTCATGCCAAAATCAGAAATTTTTACTGTTGCCTTGAATGCGCCTTTTGCATCCCTTTTCGCCTCATAATTTTTCTTTTTGGATCCTGCATCTACATTGTATACACGGAAACGCACACCCTTAACGGCTGCTGCGATTCCCAGATTCTCTGCTGTCAGCAGCAGTTTGGTTTCTTTGGATTTCAGCTTTGCTGTAATGACAGGATCTTTCTTTTCGAACGTATAAGTAACTACCTTGACATCCTTTGTAATACCGTTGCCATCCGTTACCTGCACTGTAAACCGGTATTTACCAAGCGCATATCCATAATCCTTCATTGCAACAGAGAGATCATAATAACTGCCGTTTTTCTTTGCCGTATATGTTTTTGTTTTTTTCTTGCCTTCTAAATTTCTGACCTTGACCTTAACCGATTTTACTTTCGATGCAGATGCCACATTTTTCAGGCGAAGCCGGAAGGTACCCTTGTTTAAGTTGATCTTTCTGACCGTTACCGCACCTACAGATGGTCCATCTACCGTAAAACTGCCTGTTGCCACCTTAGTTGTAATTCCAAAATAACTCTTGGAATATGCCACTACCTCATAAGTGCCCGCCTTTTTGAAATCTGCAATCTTCACGGATGAAAGCCAGCTGCCGTCATCCTGTAATTCTGCGTTATAGGTTTTTCTTGTTGTTCTGCCGTTTTCTTTTACACTGACTTTATAAAATACCTTTGCCGAACCCTGATTCCCTGTTAATGACAGAGTTGCGATCGTCTGCTTTTTATTCAGCTTTGCTGTCAGCTTCATGGCGGAAGGATCTGCCTTCTGTTCTTCGATCTTTGTTGTCGTAGAACGGAGCTGATGTTTCCTGCCCATTGCATCATAAGCGTAGGCAATGATCTTATAGGTACCTGTTTCTTTGTTATGATTTGCTACATTGGCTGTCGCAGTATAAGTTCCTTTTCCTTCATCCGTTGCCGTATACAGATAAGATTCTGAGCTGTCTGCAGTCGGATATACCTTAAACTTCACACTTGCGATCCTGCTTGTCGGTGTTGCTCCCTTTAAAGTGATCTTAAAGCTGCCGTTTACACCGTCTACATCAGAAACAAACAGATCATCCGCATCATATTCCACTTCTTCGGTAGACAGATTCCATGCGTTTGCAATACCGAGCGCATCTGCCACACCAAGCTTCTTTAAATTATCCTCACTGCTCAAAAAAGCCGCATCGGATGGGTTATTTACAAATGCATGCTCTACGATAATTGCCGGGATACCATATAATTTGCTTCTTCTGATCACGCCGTAATAATCCGCCAGCGATCCATCCGGATAAGTTGTATTATCTTCTGAATTTCTTATCTTGATACCATTATTTTTCAGCCCCAGCTTTGCAAGCTGTTCAATGATCTTTGCAGCTGCCACAGAGCCCTTGGAACCTGCATCGTTGTTGTAATTACTGTTTGGGTAAAACACCATTGCACCTGTTGCGGTCGTAGCACCGACACCTGTGGAATTGAAGTGGATGCTGACATACATATCCGCGCCCACACTGTGTGCATAATCGACTCTGGCTGCATTATCATCTGTCGATGATGTGCCCGGATGCGGACATGCACCGCTTGTTCTTGTCATATACACAACCACATTTGTATAATTGGCTTCCAGATATTCTTTGCAATAATTGGCAACCTTGATCGTCATGGATTCTTCTGTCAGACCGTTTGCTCTGGTTCCCGCATGAGAATCATCGTGTCCCGCATCCAGTACCACAACGACGCTTCCTGCAGAGATCTGATCGCTGTCCAGATCGTCTGCTGCCTGTGTCTGTACCGTCAGTCCTTTTGCCCGAGCGATCGCCTGCGCAAGCTGCTGTCCGGTCATCTGTGCATCGGTGCTTTGAGAGATCCGCACGATCGGAAGCTCTGCTGCTTCTTCTGCTGAAATGCTCTGTGTATCTGCCTCTACCTGCGCATCTGCAAAATCCTCAAGCGCCACTGTATTTTCTACTGCTACTTCCCGGTCAATACCGAAACAGATATCTTCCATTCCCGGGATCTGGGTGATATCCATATTTCCCGCATAGGAAACTGTACCTTCCGCAGTTTCTTCTTCATATGTATAAGAGAGTTCCTTGATCTGATAAATACCTGCACCGCATGTGCTGCTATCCAGTGTAAACACAAGATCCTTTCCCGGCTCTGCCAGAGAAGCTTCTGTTGATTCCCCTGTTTCTTTATTTTGCATGGTCAGAACAGCCTTTGTAAACTGCTCCTGGCCGCTGCCTGCAGACACATAGATTTTTTCTGCTGCAGGGCTTTCTATGTACATATTTTCCACATATAAATAGTTGAGCAGAAGATCTGCCTCTTTCACACTCGCCGGCTGATTCCCGGAAAGTGTCTCCTGCTCCGTCTGTGCGGAAGTATCGGCACCGGATACTGTTTCCGACACATCTGTGACAGTCACTTCATCCGTTCCTTCTGCCAGTACCGGAATCGCTGTCAGCGGTGTTTCTGCAAACAGACACAGTGCCAGCAGCATTGCCAGTATATGCTTCATTTTGTTTTTCATATTTTTCTCTCCTTGTTTTTTGTCTTTTTCGACATCTGTTTTTATCTTACACGCCTTATTTTCAGATTGCAACGCGCAACATACGGAAATTTATCAAATTATGAATATCTTAAGAAAATAAAGCCGCAGCATTACATTGCTACGACTTTATAGGTATATTTCTTTCCTTTTTTTCTGGTCTGATCTTTAAAGCGGCATTTACCGGATGCGGAAACTGTTCCGATACATTTGAAGGCGCCTTTATTCTGCTTTCTGTATACCAGATAGGTTTTGGCATTCTTGACCCGTTTCCAGCTCAGCACTGCTGTCTTTTTATTCCGTAATATGCGCGCCTTCAGTCTCTTTGTCTGCCGGCTGCTGCACTTGACATACTCTGACATATCACTGGCATATGCCCCGTTTCTGCCCGCTGCTGCAACCTTATAATAATAAGTCTGGCCAATCTTCGCCGTCCGGTCCCGATAGGATGTATTTTTTGTCTTTCCTATCAGTTCATAGCCACTGTTTTTCCTTGTGCTTCTGTAAATCTGATACCTGGCTGCTCCGTTTACCCCTGACCATGACAGCTTATATTTAATCCCGTTTCCTTTTGGAGTTTTAGAGAGCTTCTTTCCTATACTGCATTGCAGATTCTCCGGTGTATGCAATGTCACATAGAGTACAAAACATGCGCTGCTGTCCGGATTATTCAGGTCTGTTACGCGGATAGTTGTCTTTCCCAGATTCTTTGTATGGATCATACCATCGATATCTACTTCTGCCACATTTGTATTGCCACTCTTCCATCCCAATGCATCACTGCGGTATTCGGGCATAATACAGACATTATCTCCAAGTCCTACATTATATTGCTGTCGTCCAAATGACATCGGTTTCGTGACATATACTGTGCAAAATCCCTGTCTTCCATCTGCCGCCTGTGCAACCAGCACTGCCTTTCCTTCTGCCAGCGCTGTAATCCCGCCTTTTTTATCAACTGCAGCAACAGACTTATCCAAGGAACGGTATGTTACAGAAACAGCACTGTCCAACACCTGCATACTTGTTTTTTCTCCGACAAACAAATACGCTTGCGGCTCACAGCTTGTCATAAGAACAGAGTCTCTGACAAGGAGTGACAGACCCTTTTGCACATCTTGCGGCACAGAAACTGTTGTCAGTTCTGCCGCATCCAGGTCAGGCAGGTCTCCAAACAGCCTCTGGTAAAAACAGCAGGCTGCCAGAAAATAGCCAAGCGGTGACGGATGTTTTGCATCATCCCCTAAAAAGCTCTGATTCGAATACAATTTCCCTGCTCTTTGAAACTGCATTCCTACCGGAACCACATCTATTCCGTACTTATCTCCTATATGCAGGTATGCAGCACCAATCCTCTCCTGCAATTCATCTGTATGCATTGCAGTTTGGTTTCCTTTGTCTCTGAACTCATACGCATGCGTCATATAAAGGAGAAGCCTTGCCCGCGGACATAATTTACCGATCAATCTTTGCAGGAAAGCAACCGCAGGACCCATTTCCGTATCAGCTGAATAAGCCGGCATAGTGCTCTGATCCTGCAAAACTACATAGTCCCAATCTTCTTCCAGCAGTTTTGTCACAAGCTGCTGATAATAAGCCATATATCTGGCTGATTTTCCTGTATAATATAGGAGTTTTGCCTTTCCATTTGCCACACAGTCTGCCTTTATCTTTTTACCTGTCAATCTTGCCAACTCCTTAAGCTGTTTTGGGACAGAACAATATTCACCACCTTTTGGATATCTGGTAAAACTGTTCCCCACAAACAGGATCTTTACCGTTTCTGTATCAGGATCATTATCCGAAACACTGTTTTCCATATCCAGTTCCGTATTCTCACTGACTACAGGCTGGTTATCGCTGACAACCGCATATTCATATTCTGCATCATATCCGTTATTTTTCAAAGAAGAAGCGGAAACACTTACGATCGTCTCCGCTTCTGTTTCCTCTGCTCCTGTCTCTGTTGGCACAAGCATTGAAATAAACAGGCATGTCACAAGCAAGACTGCCAGATATCTTTTTACTTTTTTCATACAAGCTCCATTCATTTTTATGATTGATATACACACCCATTACTTAAACGCCCACAGCTTATTCATCACAAAATTGATCGGAACGCTGAACAGCAAATTGATCACCGGTGCTATGAATTTTGAAATACCAAGCTGCGTGATCCACACCCATGACAGCACATTGCTGAGAATGATTCCGGTAAAGCCATAGGATAAATAAGTCTTCAGAAGCGCTTTCCACATCGATCTGTGTTCGCCCTCCTTTACCGTAAACACAAGCCGGTTGTTCCAGTAAAAGGACCAGAGTACGCTGAGCACAAATCCGACAATATTTCCCGCAAAAAAATCCCATGAGACTGAAAAAGGAGACAGAATCAGCAAGACTGCCACATTCAGGATATAACTGATCACCGTATTGGATAATCCGATAATACCAAACTTTACAAACTGCATAAAGCCTTCCCAGTTTTTATTCAAAACGGACAGGTGCAACACCTTTACAATGATAAAATAGAGTATTTGCTCCAGACCGCACCATAACTTTGTCAAACTGCTTTTCATATTGATCCTTTCACTATTGTAAAAATTTTAAACATGTGTCACTACCAGTTCACACTGTCCGGCAACAAGTAATTTCCCTTCCCTTGCCGGTATAAAAATACTGTCTCCCATTTGAAAAGGAAGCGTCTCCTCTTTTTCCTGCACCATCTGTACAGTCCCTTTTCCTTTCACGCAGATCAGAGACAGGAAAGAATTTGGATTTATTGTTATAATCTGCTCTTTTTCTATTTTGTAGTCATAACACTCAAAATATTTGCATCTTCCAAGTAATGTACCATTTTCATCTGCATTGTTTTCGGCATCTTCTGCATTTTTTCCACCGGCCGCACATGCATTGACCGCCTGATACTTCGTATAATCAAGCACATCCAATGCCTTTTCCAAATGCAGTTGTCTTAAATTTCCGAACTTGTCCCGTCTGTCAAAATCATACAGACGATAGGTACAGTTAGAACTCTGTTGTATCTCACACACAAGCATTCCTGCACCGATCGCGTGCACCGTTCCCGCCTTAATAAAGAAAACGTCACCCTTTTTTGCCGGGATCCAGTTCAGTACTTCCATTATCGAATTATCCCGGATGCGGCGTTCTACCTCTTCTTTTGTCACATCCCGGTTAAACCCACAGTATATGCCGGCATCTTTCTCACAGTCCAGCACATACCACATTTCATTTTTACCGTATTCACCTTCATTTTCCAATGCATATTCATCATCGGGATGCACCTGTACAGATAACTTATCCCGTGCATCTATAAATTTTACCAGAATCGGAAAATTAGGTAATGACTGGCATTTCCAGCCCCAATACATCTTTCCGATCGTATCCAGATACACCGGAAATGGCATGCCTTTATGCCTGCCGCTTGTTACAATCGATGCACCTGCCTCATGGGCGGACAACTCCCAGCTTTCTGCCACAATATCATAATCACATTTTTTCTGATACATGGTCTTTAATTTATTACCGCCCCACAGATAATCTTTAAAAGCAGGAGAAAGCTTTACAAACGGTTCCACTTCATAACCAAGCTCTGTTTCTGTCAGGTCGCGGCTCTGTACGGAAACAATATCATTCTCCGTCACATTCTCACCCATGGACACTTCTATGACAGCCAGCGCATCTTCTCCGATATTCGTGATCTGATGTACTACATTTTCCGCCACCACAATACAGCTTCCTGCCTGATAGTCCGCTGTTTTTCCATCCAGCGTAATCCTGGCTGTGCCACGCACGACCGTCCAGCACTCTCTGCGGAATTCATGCTTATGCGCATATATTGTCTTGCCGGGACGTATCAGAATACGTTTTACCCTGTTTCCCGGTTCATCCACAAGCAGTTCATAAGTTCCCCATGAGCGGTAGGAAACACGTCCATCCTGAAAGAACGGGCTCAATTCCGTATGCTGGCTCATGATCTGTTTCAGATTCTCTGAATCGCCATCCTTTGCGACATAAACTGCATCCTTCGTATTGACGATATAAGCATTTTCCAAGCCGTCCGCCACCACGATACGTCTGCTGCATTCATTCAGAACCGTAACGTTCTTACAATCATTCGTGATCACATAGCCTTTATTGCAGATATAAGAATCAATCTGCGACAGATCCGCAAGGCTGCCTATATCATGCCAAATAAACTGACCGTGAACCACTTTAGCGATCTTTGTCTTTTCAAAAACGGCTTTTTCGATTGGCATCGCCGGCAGCTTCTGCATGACTTCTTTAGTAAAATAAAGTGTACCCTTCCGGCTTTTTCTTGCCTGATAAGTCTGATACAAAGACTGATAAACACCCGGCTCATATTCCACAAGCTGTTTTAAAATATCTCCCACCTGAAACAGGAACATTCCGGTGTTTACCAGATAATCGGTATTTTCGAAATTCCCCAGTGTTTTTTCATCCGGTTTTTCGGTAAAATCCAGAACATCCTGTCCTTCATACCGGATATACCCAAACCGTTGCTGAGGTTTCTCAAAATCCATTCCGATCGTTACCAGATATCCCATACGGGCAAGTTCTTTCGCCTGCATAACCGCATCTTTGTAATCTTCTCCTACTACAAGCTGATCTGCCCCTACTACAAATACAAGCTCAGACATCGCCAGCTGCATGATTGGAAGCATAATGGCAGCTGTCGTCTTTCGCCCAACGCCTTCATACACGCATCTGTAAGTAATATCCTGAAAGGATTTCATCTGATCTTCTATAATAAATTGATATTCTTCATTTGTTACTATAATGAACTCATCACAAAACGGAATATTCCTTGCAATGGTTTCCTGAAATAGTGAATGATCTTTTTGCAGCTTAATAAACTGCTTTGGATAATGCTGTCTGGAAAGCGGCCATAAACGGTCACCTTTTCCTCCTGCCAGTACTAAACATTTCATATACTATCTCCTATTTTATCCACTGTGCCCATTTTTTCCGGTACTCTTCCGGCGACATATTTTCGTTTTCTTTAAAAAGCTGATAGAACAAATCTGTATTACGGATACCTGATTCTGTTACAATTTCCTCTACCGGCTTAATGCTGAAGCGCAAAAGTTCCTTTGCAACCGTAAATTTACGATTCAGTATATAATCCCAGAGTTCTATTCCATAATGTTTTTTAAACTCTGTCTGGATATCCAGCTCGTCTGTCCCGAATTTTTCATCGATCTCATGCATCAGGTTATCATTTGTATAGTTCTCTGCTATATACGAACGGATTGCTTCAAACAATTCTTGAGATGCCTTCTGTTCTTTCTTTTTCATCTCCAGCACGATTACCGTCATCAGTTCTTTTAAAGACAGTGCAGAACGGAATTCGCCATAGATATCCTTTTGCTTCTGCCATGTCATAAGCTCTTCCAGTATTTCAACAAGCTTATCCGTTCTGCTGATATGGAAGACCGGTGTTTCATTTGCCTGTCTGAAGAAATCATAATATGCCTTTACCTCTGCGCCGTCAAAATGCACCCATCTGAGCTGCCATGGATCTACTTCACTGGAACAGTGCGCATAATCTTCTCTACAGTCCACCCATGCACAGTCTCCTTCTTCGATCTTATATTCTTTTCCATGATCAGCCTTTAAAATGCCGCTTCCACTGACAACATACAAAAACAAGTAAGATTCTACATTTTCTCTTTCGCACCAATGCGGCTTTAATGACTTAAGTACACCTGTTTCCTGCACATAAGTCAGATTTTTCTTTGCGAAGCTGCCCGGTGTATGAAGCACACGGTCTGAACTTGTTACACCTTCCACGGAAAACAAATTTTCTTTATTCTCAAGTGCCATTATGCATCCTCCCCTACTCTTTCTCTCCAATACTCAAGGGTTTCTCTAATCGTCTGCTCCAGACTGATCCGCTGTTCCCAACCGGTTGTCTGTTTCAACTTTGTCGTGTCTGCTTCAATAATCGGTACGTCTACCGGACGCAGTTTATTGGGATCTACCTCAACTTTGATATCACATGATGAATTTGCAATGATCATATCCAATATCTCAGATATTGCCACTGCATGCCCGCTTCCGACATTATAAGTCTCACCAGCTTCCCCTTTTTGGATCAACAATCCATACGCCCTAACCACGTCTCTCACATCCGTAAAGTCACGTTTAGCAGCCAGATTACCTACATACATAACAGGCTCTCTAAGTCCTTTTTCTATCTCTGCTACCTGTTTGCAAAAGTCTGCCACTACAAAAAGAGGAGCCTGATTCGGTCCGATATGATTAAAAGCACGAACCATCATCAGATGCATATCATATGCCTTTGCATAAATACTGCCAATCATATTCTGGCATGCCTTTGTTGCGGCATAAATATTTCCCGGACGTAAATTATTATCTTCTTTGATCGGCGTCTCACCCGGTCTGATATGACCGTATTCCTCTCCTGATCCGATCAGAAGCACCTTAGGCTTATAATATAATTCTCTTACCGCATCCATCACATTCAGGCTTCCTTTGATATTGACATCCACAGTAAGTCCCGGATTTTTCCATGCTACACTGACAGAACTCTGCGCTGCCAGATGAATAATATAATCCGGTCTGACTGACATCAAAAGTTCCACCACATCTTCCTTATTTAAAATATTCAGGTCATAAACTGCCATACCGTCCATACCTGTAAGCTTCTCATGTGGCAGCTTTGTCATTGCTACATCCATGCCAAATTCATTTTGAAGTGCTGCTGCCAGATAACTGCCCACAAAACCGGCAGCTCCAACGATCAAAACTTTACTCATATCTCTTACCATGAAAGGGAATCCCTTCCGAGATTCCCTTACCCTTATCTGCTATTTATTTTTCGGTTTCTTATAATGCATTATATTTGATCTCTTTTGCTACAAGCTCAAGATCGTTCTTTACCATACGCTCTACAAGTTCATCGAAGGAAATATGTCTTTCCCAGCCAA